>Ga0208197_1000010_pt1 | contig 231280 bp, 204 predicted proteins | sample AD_JPNNA4_MetaG_FD_184444 | JGI IMG/M metagenome (GOLD analysis project Ga0208197, IMG submission 184444) | Active sludge microbial communities of municipal wastewater-treating anaerobic digesters from Japan - AD_JPNNA4_MetaG (SPAdes) (version 2) | ecosystem: Engineered > Bioreactor >...
GATGGTCGGGATCGCCTTCAATGTTGACGATCTTGCCACCCTTGGTGGAGACGATCAGCCCGCAGCCAACGCCGCAATACGGGCATATGGTGGTTGATTCTTTCGTGCCGCTCAGTTTGTCGGCCGATTTGCAGCCGCTCAGGAATGCTGTGCCGCCGACAAAAGCACCGGCCGCTGTCATGCCCGAGAGTTTAAGAAAATCCCTTCGGGATAAAGGCATACGCTACCTCCTTGGAATGTATACGCAACATGGATTGCATTTTTATGCTGTAATTATTTTACTATTATAGATATTAATTTTTTTCGAGAGTTATATTGCAACATATTTTTCTTGGAATATGGCCTGAAAAGAAGGTATATTGAAAAAAGTTATACTCGTTAAATACCGATAGATAAAACTAACAAATATTAACAAAAAATGACTCTATATGTTCATTGAAAATTTACTGAAAACAAATTATTAACGTGAAAAATCATCCGTCAGATGCTTGACGCCGCCTCTCAATGGTTAGATATTGATCACAGAGTTTGGATGAAAAATCATATGACAGGCGCGGTTTCAAGCGGTATACGGTGAACCGTTGTCAGACAGTTTCATCGAGGTGACGCCCTATGCGAACAGTAGTTCCCGTCGTGATCTGTGCGCTAACGCTGCTGTTTTCCTGCACCCAAGCGAAAGGACCGGCACGTCCCCACCCAGGACCGGACAGCGGCAGAGTAGTTCCCCCTATCAACCGTCGCGTGCCGTCTCTTGACCTCGATGCATATCAGAACGGCACCTTGAAAAAAATCAGCCTCGCGGGTTACCGCGGGAAATGGCTGATCCTGTTTTTTTATCCCGCTGACTTCACCTTCGTGTGCCCCACGGAACTGAAGGAGCTGGCTGATCTATACCCTGAATTCAAGAAGCTTGGCGCCGAGATTGTCAGCGTCAGCACGGATTCTGCCTATGTGCACCGGGCCTGGCACGGACAGAATGATCTGGTGAAGGCCGTGACCTATCCGATGTTATCCGACCGCAACGGCCGGTTGAGCAGGGAACTCGGCGTCTACAATGAGGAAGCCGGCACCTCCCACCGCGCCAGCTTCGTCATCAATCCCGAAGGCGTCATCGTGGCCTGCGAGATCCATGACGACGCAATCGGCAGGAGCGCCGAGGAACTGCTCCGCAAGGTTTCAGCCGCGGTTATGGTCGGCAAAGGCGGCGGCTATTGCCCGGCGGGATGGAAGCAGGGTGAAGAGCTGATAAAGCCCCAATAAAACAGTAATGGTGAGAAGCAGATGAAACGTTTCGTTGTCCTGGTTTGCACGCTGGCGCTTGCGGCTGGTCTTTCACCGGCGCGGTTCGCTGACGGCGCGGAGGGCCGCCTGTACCTCCATTTCTTCAAGAGCCAGGTCTGCCCTCATTGCCGGCTGGCGGAAAGGGAGCTCCCCGCTGTGATAAAACGCTATCCCCGCATCACCATGGTCACCTATGACGTGCGTAACGCCATGAACCAGGTCGATGCCGTCAACAGGCAGAATCTGGGAACGTTGATCGCCATGCTGCAGCAGATACACGCCCGCAACGGCGGCAGGCCGTTCATATATGAAGGCAACACCCCCCATGCCTTTGTGCTGGTCAACGGCGTCCCCTATTATGTGAAAAAGCTATCTGACGTTACGACGATCAAGAAAGAGGTCCCGATTCCGGTTTTTATTCTTGGCGATAGGGTCTATGTGGGATACCAGGCTTCCACGCTCAATCAGGCCATCGCCTGGTTCAACACCGGGAAAAACTGAAGGTTCAGACGCCTCTGAACGCCCCCCTGATATTCTGGCCGTAACGCGGCCAGATACTTCAAAAAAGCAATTATCATAACAGATTCTGTTACTCATCGCCACCGGTGTGGTGGGATTTTCTTCGTTAAAATAACTCATTGGGAGGATTGTTGATTCCATCGAATAACTGTACATTAAACATGTAATGATTCAGGAAGGAGGCGCCCATGGCCGCGTATGATTATAACCGGGAAGCTTTAACCAATCTGAAGATTGAAGACACGTCCCTCCTCGATCCCCTGGTCGATTTTACCTCCGCCCGTGAAGCGCATCTGAAAAAGGACCATTCGCGCCGCGACAAGAGGCTTTCCCTCAAGGAGGCAATCGGCGAATTCGTGAGGGACGGCGACGTGCTGACCGACACCGGTTTCAGCTATGTCCGGACCCCCATGCAGGCCTATTTCGAAATCCTGCGGCAGAAGAAAAAGGACATCCAGATGATCGGCTCGCCGAACTCGAACCAGAGCTACATGATCGCCTTCGGCGCCGCCCGCTATTCCCATAATTCCTATTCCGGGGCGGAGATGCGGGGATACGACCGCGCCTATTCGAGGGCCGTCATAGAGGGTAAAACGAAAATACTGTCGGAGTGGAGCCACGGCACCATGGCCCAGGGCTTCAAGGCGGCCCACCTCGGTGTTCCGGGCCTGTTCAGCAAGCAGCTCCTCGGCTCGGACATTTTACGGTACAACGCCTACGTGAAGGTGATGCAGAACCCGATGCGCGCGGACCCGGACCCGGTTGTCTTCGTGCCGGCCCTGTATCCCGACATTGCCATCATCCATGTCCAGGCCGCCGACCGCTTCGGCAACGCGCGCATGTACGGCCCGCCGATAAACGACATCGCCCTGGCGGCCGCAGCGCGGCGCGTCATCGTCACCGCCGAGGAGATCGTGCCCCCCTCCGACATTCGGAGCAACAACAAGGGCGTGGTCATACCCTTTACCTGCGTGGACGCCGTGGTGGAGCTGCCCTACGGCGCGGCGCCCGGGAGCATGCCCGGCTGCTACTACTGGTCGCGGCAGTGGTGGGAAAAGCTTATGCGCTGGGCGTGCCAGTCGCAGAAGAACATCGAGGAATACTTCGAGTACTGGGTCTTCTCCTGCAAAGACCAGTATGATTTCATAGAGAAGCTGGGCGGGGCGAAGTGGATCGCCAATTCCCGCCGGCTCACCAAGGCTGAAGAGTATGACAACGAGGACCTGGGCTTTGATTTCTCCTACGGGGAGTTCAAGACCATCGAGACCGAAACAGGCATATACTACTGAGACGGGCAGCCGCCGTTATCCCAAAAGGAGGAAATGATCCATGACAGATATGAAACCGGCCAACCCCCTTGAAATGGTAGCCTACAATCTTTCCCTTCAGATCGAGGACCACCAGGTGGTCTACGTGGGGACCGGCCTTCCGATGGTGGCGGCCATCCTCGCCCGCAAGACCCACGCGCCGAGCATCACTCTGGTGTACGAGTCCGGGGCTCAGGACCCGCTGGAGGGCGGTATGCCCTGGTCCGTGGGCGGGCCTTTCACCTGGCGCAAGTCGCCCATGATCCTGGAGATGTCGTACTCCTTCGGCCAGGCTTACAACGGCTACGTGGACATCGGGTTCCTGGGCTTCGCACAGATAGACATGTACGGCAATATCAACACCCACATGATCGGCACCGATCTCCTGAAGCCGAAGGTGCGCCTCACCGGTTCGGGAGGCAACAACGACCTGTCGTCTTTGAGCGAGAAGATGGTCCTCGTGGGGCTTCAGTCGCCGGACAAGTTCGTCAAGAAGGTCGATTTCATCACCTCGGTCGGGTTCCTTGAGGGAGGCGATTCGAGAAAGAAAGCCGGCCTCCTGGGACAGGGGCCGGTGGCGGTGGTGACCAACGCGGGCATCTACGATTTCGAGCCTGAGTCGAAGCGGATGCGGGTAAAGTCGCTCCACCAGGGCGTGGCCTTCGGCCTGGCGCAGATGGCCACCGGCTTCGAGCTCCTGAAGCCTGACGGCGACATACCGGTAACGCCGATGCCGTCCCCGGAAGTGCTGGACATTTTGCGGAACGACGTGGACCCCCTCGGGGTGTTCACCTCCATGCCCGGATCGAAATAGGCGCGGCCAGCGGCGCCGGTAGGACAGGCTGAAAATTTCTTGATAATTTCTTTAACTGGAGCAATGTAGAACATGGGGAAAGGGGACCGCCCGGTTCATGAAGGGTTCCCGAAAAACATATTTCAGCCAGGGAGGTGCAACATGCATAAAAAATATGAGTCAGGAACGTTCTGCCGGAGCATCAACTGCCCGCAGCATGCGCCCCTGGAAGGCCTGTCGGGAGACGCCTATCTGGAAAAAAAGGCGGCGCACTGCAAGGATTGCTACGCGTGGAAGTTCCTCAACTGGACCAAGGACAACGGCTGGCGCATCGTCATGACCATGCCGGAAATCTCCTCCAAGCAGCTGGCGGCCATGATCAAGGGCATTGACATCGTGAGGGTGGAAGACCTCACCGAGGACGAGATCCTCTGCCTGTAGGGGATGAAGCGGGACGGTCACCGGTCTGACAGCACCACGGAGGTTTCCACCTGCCGGTCCGGTATCTTCCAGTATTTTTTAAGGAGGCGGTCCTTCTCTTCCGGCGTGACCAGTCGAAAGCCATGTTTCTCGTAAAAGCGGATGGCCCACCCCGCGTCGGCCCAGGTCCCGACCAGGAGGGGTCTGCCGGTTTTTTTAACGAGTTCCGCAAGAAGCATGCCGCCGATTCCTTTTCTCCGCTCTGAAGTTTTCACATAAGCGTGGCGTATCAGGGCCACATCGGCCACGTCCTGTATCCCCATAACGCCGATAAGCTTTCCGTCGTCTTCATGACCCCAGAAGCGTATGCCGTCGTTGATTTCACGGCGCAGTTCTTCCCGCGGCATATAGGGATCGTGCCACCGGTCTTCCGGGATCACCCCACGGTAGGCCTGCGCCGCGTCATTTATAATTGTGTACAGTGCCTCAAAATCGGCGTCAACACATCGGCGGATCATTGGATGCCTCGCTTTTGCCCGGCGCGGCAGAATCCGCGCCCTATGACGAAGGTAGGGCAATGAAGATCATAATGTCAATCCATATCTTCGCCCGGCGCGCCGGACGGCGGGTTACTGCCTCGCTTTCTGGAAGATGAAATAGCGGTACTCCCACAGGCCGTCCTGGAGATACCGGTAGGCCTGCGACCCGATGGTGCCGCTGAACTGCTTCACGAATTTCCGGTATAACAGGGGGACTTTTCTTCGATGGCCCGCATTTTAACATCATGGGTCAGCTCCATGGACCTGAGGACGTTGTCCGTGATGTTTTCCTCGTGGAGCATCGTGAAGCCGATGCCGGCCATCTTCTTCCGGATAGATTCCGAGCCGCGGGTCGTCCTGAAATCCGCGATAAGAAAATGCCCTCCCGGCCTGAGGACCCGCCGCACTTCGCCGATGAACCGGCTGAAAGAGGAATAGCAGTGCGACGATTCGACGTTGATGACGGCGTCATAGGCGCATTCCTCCAGGGGCAGCGATTCGGCGTCGCCGTGGAAGAACCGGAGGTTGTCGTCGCGGTGATGGTTCAGGGTAAAGGCGATGGAACGGGCGGAAAAGTCGACCCCGGTCATGGTCCGGGGCATGAACGTCCTGTTCACGTACGCCGCGCCGCCGCCTCTGCCGCATCCGATCTCCAGGACGTCCTTCCCGGCAAGGGGGATTCCCGAGGCGACCTTGTGGTAGAGCTGTATCGACTGGTGGAAGGGGTAGTCGCCATTTTCAAGGGAAATCCACGGGGCTTCCCGGTCGGGATACTGGTAGCCGTAGTTCATGAACAGAAAATCGGGATCGTACCGGGGGTGCGCGATCTTCCAGTACAGGTACCGCCAGACCTGCTTTTTAATGGCCGGTGTCAGGTTGACCAGGGATATGACGAGGCCGGAAAATAAATTCGAAAACATCCGCGTCTCCGTAACAAAAAAATAGCCGTGCATGCCGCGTTTTTTCCATGGGATACGGTACAGGCGGGCGGCCGGCGTGTCAGTCAATTACATGGAAATGATGGTGAAGTGATCGGAGGCGGTAATCGGTAAGAACATCCGTTTTGTCAAGGGGAATGCGCGCTTTTTCATGCCGTCCCGGTTTTCAGCGGGATGCCTGATTCATGGGGCCAGCAGCTTCTTCAGCATGGATGACAGCTCGACCGCCGTATAGGGCTTCTGGATGAATCCGACGGAACCGCCGGAGGTGATGCGCCGGATTTCCTCGTCTTCGGCAAGGCCCGATGCTATGAGGACCTTCACCGAGGGATTTATCTCCCGCAGCTGCCGGAGCACCTCGTTGCCGGAAATCCCCGGCATGGACAGGTCGAGGATGACGGCGCTGATGCCGTCTGCTTCTTCGTCGTAGGCCATGACCCCGTCTTTTCCATTTGTCGCGGTGATAACCTCGTAGCCGCACTGCTCCAGCATGCCCCGGGCGATGCGCAGGATCGCCGCCTCGTCGTCGATCACCAGTATGCGTCCGGTGCCGCGTTCTATGGCCTCGGGGGTTGTGCCCCTTCCGGCGCCTGCTGCAGCCTCGGCCAGCGCCGGAATATATACCGTGAAGGTGGACCCTGATCCCGGCTCCGAATACACATCGATAAAGCCCTGGTGCTGGGTGACGATATTGTAGACCATGGCGAGGCCGAGGCCGGTGCCGCTTCCCTGCGCCTTGGTGGTGAAGAACGGCTCGAAGATCCTCTTCCTGGTCTCCTCATCCATGCCGATGCCGGTGTCGCTTACCTTTATGCGGGCATAGTCGGCGTCTGCCCGGGCCTGGGGATGGACAGCGCACGTGTTCTCGTCGCATTTCACGCGCGCGGCCTGCACCGACAGTGTGCCGCCCTCATCTCCGCGCTCGTTTCGCATGATGGTCATGGCGTGGGAGGCGTTCACGCAGAGGTTCAGGATGACCTGCTCGATCTGGGTGAAGTCGGCGTTTACCATAAGGGGAGAATCCTGCGAGGGAAAGTCCAGGTTTACCGATTTCGGGAAGCTGTTCTTGCAGATCTTCAGCACGTTCCGGATTGACTGCATGATATCGACCGGGGCGAATTGCAGGTTCTGGCGCCGGGACAGGGTCAGGAGCTGCCGCGTGACCTCCGCCGCCCTCCGGGTAGACTCGCTGGCGGTATCCAGGTATTTCCTGAAGGCCTCTTTCTGCGCAAGGTTCTCCTTTTCCGCCAGGAGCTCCAGCAGGTTCAGGCTCCCCAAGATGCCGCCGAGCATGTTGTTGAAATCGTGGGCGATCCCCCCGGCAAGGGTGCCGATGGCTTCCATTTTCTGGGCCTGGATGAGCTGGGCCTGGATGCGCTCCTTTTCCTCGGCGGCGCGCTTGCGCTCGCTGATGTCCCTCACGATCGCCTGGATATGGGTTCCGCCGCGCAGCTCCATGGCGGTGAGGCTGACATCCGCGTAAAATGTCGACCCGTCGGGCCGCCGGTGCAGCCACTCGAAGTGCTGCGGCCAGCCCTCCATGGAGGCCCTGATATAGCCGAGTGCCTTTTCGACGGAATCGCTTCCATCGGGCTGCGTGGCCGGCGAGAAGTCCGCCGGCGAGTGCCCGATGATCTGTCCGCGATCGCACCCGAAGATCTCCAGGGTGCTCCTGTTGCATTCGATGAACGTGTCGCTCTTCATGATGAGTATGGCGTCGCCGGCGTTCTCAAAGAGCTTCTCGTAGCGTTCCTTGCTTTCGGCCATGGTGATATTAGCCGCTTCAAGCTCTTCCTGCTTTTTCTTCAGCTCCGTTTCAAGGTTGTACCGGTGCAGGGCCGTGTCGATGGTTGAGTAGAGGTTCTGGCGGTTTATCGGCTTGACGATGTAGCCGTACGGCGCGGTTTCACGGGCACGGTTGACGGTCATGATGTCCGCGTTGCCGGTCATGTAGATGACGGGGATGTTGAAGCGTTCCTTTATCGCCATCGACGCGGCGATGCCGTCGATTTTTCCCGACAGCACGATGTCCATGAGGATGATATCGGGCCGGCTGCTCTCGGCTTTTTCTATCGCGGCCTCGCCGTTTGAAACGATGCCGATGACTTCAAAGCCGAAGCTCTTGAGGTTGTTCTGCACGTCGAGGGCGGTTATAGCCTCGTCCTCGACAATGAGTATTGTTTGTTTTTCCATCAGTCAGAACGCGCCTCTGGTCTCCGCTCGTTGACTGCAGATTCGTTTGTATTGGATATAGAGAAACCCCTGTGCCTTACGGGGATCACCCACTCCACACCTGACAAATCATGTCCCATTCATTAAATATACCTATAATTTCTTTAAACAGCTTTTGTTTTGATAAAAAAAGAAATTTTTGTTGTTATTTCCGTTTGTCTTACTGAAAGAGAAAAATTACCCACGATAAAGTAGTTGTTTTGCGGCTTTATTCGCGGAAGCGCCGGGTACCGTTCTGAGAACATGAAAACATTGAAAAGCTGTTTGCGGCCGAATGAATTGACGTCACCTCCATCTTTCCGGAGGCACTATCCATAAAAAAGCCATGTATTTCTTCATGGCTTTTTTGTCTGTGGGCAATGCTGGACTCGAACCAGTGACCTCCTGCATGTGAGGCAGGCGCTCTAACCGACTGAGCTAATTGCCCGTTAGAAGGAACTTTTATTTTGATACCGCCGGCCTGTCAATAAGAAAAATGGAGGATGCTTTTATAAAAATCAGGTTTTTTATTTAACTTCAGCCGGGCCCCGCCAATCTTTTTAGATGAAGGGATCTTTATGGTTGACGGGGGGATAGAATAATATATTTTTTCAAGAAGATAGCTGTTCTTAATTGTCCGCGTGGAGGCGTAAAACCGATGTTCCGGCTTACCGTTCATGATTATTTTTCCTCGGCCCATCAGCTCAAGGGTTACCGGGGAAAATGCGAGGCCGTCCATGGCCACAACTGGAGGGTCGAAGTGAAGGTCCAGGGAGAGGTCCTTAACGAGATCGGGCTCCTCATGGATTTCACGGATCTCAAGAAGCTCCTGAAGGGCGTCATCGATCCCTTGGACCACGTGATGCTGAACGATATCGGGGGCCTGCGGGGCGAGAACCCGAGTTCGGAGATAATCGCGCGCTATATCTATAACCAGATGAAGGCCGCGCTCCCCGCCGGCATTACCATGCACTCCGTGACCGTGTGGGAATCGGAAAACGCCCGGGCCCTGTACTGTGAATGATGTCGCCGCCGCGGGGCGGTGTCCGCTTTGCGGCCTGAAACCAATAATTCGAGGAACCGGCCCATGAAAAGATCAATCGCCCTATGTCTGCCTGCAGTAATCGTTCTAACTGCGTCGCTTGCGGGACCACTCTACCCGGGACCTCGCGTCGAAGAAAAGGAGAAAAACAGGATATGGCATGTGATCGTTGACCGCGTCCCTGCGACGGTGGAAGAGTTCAAAACCTTCAGGAACAGCCTCGCGGCGACTCCCCAGGGCGGCATCGTCGCTTACCTGGTGGCGCACCTTGTCATGATCGACAACTATGAGCTGGGCATGAAGTGCCTTATCCTTTCCCTGGACAAGAGCCTGCTGGTTGACAGCACGATGACGGCGCGGCGGTGGATCAGCGTTGAGGGCTGGCAGTTGGGAACCTCGGAAACCATGATGCTCAACAGCAGCGGTTTCGTGAAGGACAAGGGTTACGCTGCATGGTCCTTCGTTGACGGCGCGAGCACTGCGAAGGGATACCGCCTGCCGCAGCTCCCCTACCGGTATAGTATCCGGGCCCACGCATACCAGGACTCTGACCCGTCGATCTGGAAGGGGCATGCCAATACGTCCTGTCACGACCTGGGTTACGTTCCGATCCATGTGAAAAAGAACGATACGGGAATATGGAAGGTCGTGAACTCAAGCAGCTTTTACAGCGGGTGCAAGGACCCTGTCGCGGAAGAGAAGGATGACCTGTAGGACCTGATTACCGGCGGCGTCATCCCGCCGCGGCTGATATAATCTGCCCGAGGATGCCGTCTATCGCCCGGTCCATCTCCTCCGGGGCTTCGCGCCCCTCGAGGTCGGCTTCTATCAATCTCTCGTCAAACGGGATAAATCCCAGTACCTTCATGCCGGGCAGGTTTTCGCGGATGAAGGACATGTCCGCGTCGCCCCGCACCTTGTTTCCCACTACGCCGAGGCGCCCGATGCCGAGGTCCTGGGCGAGCTTCCTGATCTTTTCCGCGGTTTCGACGCTGCGCCTTCCCGGCTCGACCACCACGATGACCATGTCAACGGCGGTGGCCGTGCCGCGCCCCAGGTGCTCTATGCCGGCCTCCATGTCCATGACCACCACGTCGTCGCGGTACAAGACCACGTGGGATACCAGGTTCTTCAGGAGCGCGCTTTCCGGGCAGACGCACCCGCCGCCTCCCTTCTTGACCGTGCCCATGACCATGAGCCGTATCGGTCCCTTCTCGATCCAGAGCTTTTCCGGCAGGTCGTCCACCTTAGGGTTTATCGTGAAGAAGGATCCGGACCGGCCCGGCTTCGCGCCGGTGCGCTCCTCCACCAGGGTCTCCATGTCGGCGATGGGGACGATTTTTTCGGTTCCGCCAAAACCGAGGGCGGAAGCCAGGTTCGCGTCCGGGTCGGCGTCAATGGCGATGACCCGTTTCCCATCCTTCGCAAGGTGCCGGATTATCAGGGCGGCGGTCGTGGTTTTGCCCACGCCGCCTTTGCCGGTTACAGCCAGTTTCAAGGACATTCTCCAGCCGCGCATGATTTCGCCGGGCGACGCGCGTATTGAAGGGAAGGATAGGGAACGCCTCGCCGGATGTCCAGAAGGAATTCCCGGGACCGGCAATTTTTGGTGGACATATACGTCAGTGGGGGGTTTGATAGACCCCTCTGTCCCCCTGAGGGCGCACGAAGAAACTGCTTGCTATTATTAACAATATTAACAAAAAAAGAGGAAATTATGAAGACAGTAATATACTATTACACCGGCACGGGAAATTCTCTCTGGACGGCCCGCGCGGTTGCCGCTGAAATCGGCGGTGCGACGCTCGTGCCCATGGCGGGCGTGCAGGACGACCGGGACTCGGCCGGGGCCGACGCCGTGGGCCTGGTCTTCCCGGTGCACATGTGGGGCGTTCCGGCCCTTGCCCTGCGGTTCGCGGAGAAAATGACCGCGGACCCGAAAAAATACTACTTCGCCTTTGCCGTGAACGCCGGGCAGGTGTCCCGCACCCTAGTCCAGCTCAAGGAGATCATGGAGTCGCGCGGCATGACCCTCGCCGCGGGCTTTGATATCGCCCTGCCGAGCAACTACATCCCCTGGGGAGGGCCCGGGCCCGCGGCAAAGCTTGAAAAGATGCATCGCGGAGCCGCGGAAAAAATAAAAACGGCCGCTGCGCTCATCATGCGGAAGGAGTCGGGCCATATAGAAAAGGGACCCCTGTGGCAGCGGATTATCTTCACCTTTCTTTATCACAGGACCTACAACATGGTCCCCAAGATGGACAGGGGTTTCTGGACCGATGAGAAATGCAACGGCTGCGCCCTGTGCGCGAAGGTGTGCCCGGTGGAGGACATTGCCATGAAGGACGACAGGCCCCAATGGCTCCATCACTGCGAGCAGTGCCTTGCCTGCATCCAGTGGTGCCCGCAGGAGGCGATTCAGTACGGGAAGAAAACGCCGGCCTATGAGCGTTATCATCATCCGGACATAAAAATGAAGGATGTGATCGTCAGGCCGGGCAAAAAATAAGCGGCGCTGTCCTAGCGGGGAAGGGGCGTTTTCAGTATCCTGACGGCGATCATGTTGCAGAGGACGGCCACGTCTTCGGTGGAAAGATAATCGGATATGGACGAATCAAATACGACGCTCCCCGCGGGAGGGAACTCGTCGTCGCCTTTCCAGAGGATGAAGGTGACTTCGACACGGGGAAAGGCCCCGAAGGCAAGGGCGTGTTCGCCGATGGGGGATGGGACGCCGCCGGCTGCGGTCCCTGTTCTCATGTACCTCTCCATGTCATTGCCGAAAGCGTCCAGGAGCGGCGTTATGCAGCGCCGCTCAAAGGCCGGGTAATATCCCAGGCCTCCCTCCAGCTGTTTGAAGGTAATATCCTCTCCGAGCTGCGCCGTGCCCCCGGCGCGCACAAGATAATGAAGCGTCAGAATCTTAACCCAGAGAGGAACCTCGTCTTTTTTCCCGCTATAGCTGACCGATATTTCCGGATGTGAAATCTGTATTTCTTCGCCGAGAAAGGGGAGAATCAGGGCCTTTCCGGGGCCGTTTTCAATGATCCCGGCGCCGCTTTTACGGGCGATCTCTACGATAGTTATCGGTGATAATTGTGCCGCTGCTTCCCGGTACGCGGTTTTATAATTGTTCTGTTTCCCCGGCAGGGCATCTGTTTTATACAGGCTATGATAGTTCTCGGTGGTCATTGGATTATCCGTATGATGGATGATAACAATCAGTCCACGATAGGCCGCCTATTTGGGAGTTCTTCTCTTTTGCCTGATGGCCTGCCGGGCTTCCCTGAGGAGCTTTTTGTTTTTGTTTATCCGCTCCTGCTCGCGCGATCCCGTTTTTGAGGGACCGGTGACGGTATCCCTGCGGGCGGTCCTGTTCCCGTCGCTTGGGGCATCCGGTTGAATTCTCCCCATGGCATTGTCGCCGGTCCTTTCCCGAACTACAGGACGCGGGGTGCGTAATGGTTGCTTCAGATTGTTATCTTTTACCAGCGGTTCCGGTTTGAGGATCTGCCGCTCGAAGGCGCCGTCGCGGAGGTTGTCCATGCTGTCGAATATCTTCAGGTCTTCGGGGGAGGCTTTTGAAACGTCGGCCTTTTCTTTCACCATGCACCGGCTTCCCGCGGCCACGGTCACGCGTTCCGCCGAGGCGCCGTGCTTCACGGTGACGCTGCCGGTTTTCATTACAACCAGGGTGGCTCCGCCTGCCGACTGCAAAAGAAATTCCGTGCCGGTCGGCTCTATGCGGGCCCCGGGCGTGTTGTAGGCATAGGCCACCGTCCTCGTGCCGCCGCTGTCGGACACGAGGATGCCCTGCCGGAGGGAGCATTCAAGCTCGACGGGCTCCGAATCTCCCCGGGACATCAGGCGGTCAACGGTAAACAGCGCCGGTCCGATGAGGGTGATGGAAAAGCCCCGGCCATACTCGAGGCGCGCCGAAGTCTTTTCGGGCAGGGTGATGGCGCTCCCCTCGAAGACGCGTTCCCGGTCAATGAGCGGTCGGTCATTTATTACGACCCCGCCGTCGACGTTGGCCGCTGCGAGGTATGGCCTGACCTCTTCAACGGGCGGACGGAACAGCAGCACGGCCGCCGCGACAACGGCCGCGGCCAGGGCCAGCGACCCGGCAAGGACGGCCCGGGGGTGCTGTGGCAGCAGGGATCGTAAGCCGGACGGCGTGCGCGCGGTTTCATCTTCTGCCAGCCTGTCCCGGGAGCGGAGAACGCGGACTTTGGCCGCTTCGCTGGCCCGGAGCATGCTGTAGCGCGGGGCTATGGCGGCGATCATTTTCCCATGGCGGGACCGGCACCGGCCGCATTCCGCCAGGTGTTCCGCTATACGCCCCCGGTGCCGCTCTTTCACGGTCCCGGCGATGTATCGCGCCAGCGCCTTATGTGATATATGACTCTTCACGGTCACGGTTCCTTTCACCTATATATAACGAACAAGATCGCCAGCAGTGACAGCAGTATGAGCATAAATAGTTTAAAACCGGCCTTTTCCAGGGAATCGGCCAGGTATTCCAGCATCGAGCTCATTTTCCTCTTGGCGGTGCGCTCGGAAATGTTCAGGGCCCCGGCGATCTCCTGGTAGGGCATGTCCAGTTCAGTCCTCATCAGGTACACGGAACGGGAGAGCTGGTCGCGGGCGTCCACCAGTGAATCGACCGTGCCGCGCAGTTCCCGCAGCTCCAGGTCGGTCTGGGGATCGCCGCCGCCGGATTTGAGGTTCTCCTCAAGCGGCGAGATGTTGAGCTTCTTATTGCGCCTTGCGTGGTCTATGCAGATGTTGCGTGCCGTCCGGTAGAGGAAGGCCCGGATATTGGTCGGGTCCAGGGGATATTTCTGGGAATAGCGGATGAGACGCACAAAGGCGTCATGGAGAAAGTCTTCCGCCACCTCCGGCATCCGCGTGAAGCCGCAGATGTACACGAACAGCTCATGGTGATGTCGGTCGTAGATGTCGCTTAAGGTCTTATTGTCGATCATGGTTATTACAATCACGAAAAACGCCGAAACCGGCCGTTTCAACAGTAGCCGGTTTTCCCGCGCTCTTCATTCTGTTAGCATGCATTCTGGGATAATGATTGTCAAATGGATTTTTTACAATAGTTCCTACCCGCCGACGAAGTCGGCGGGTAGAATAGTTCTCAACCTGTTACTGACAACCGGATACGGCGAACGTTCCCTCTCCGGAGAAGGTCCTTCCCCGGGCATTCTCATATGAATAGGTATAATCCGCGGTGCCGTCGCCACTATAGGTAATGGTCCCGTTGCCGGTCCAGTATCCGGTTATGGCTATGGTTGCCGTGCCGGAGCTGGGGGAGCAATTGCCCATCGGTATCACGAGATTGGTGAAGGTGGTCGATACGATGGCGCCGCTTATGACATGTTCGACTTGCACGGTCCCGGACACGGTCCTGGTCTGGGCAGTCGTATTGGCGGTCACATTGAGCGGCGAAGGGGTGGTGATATGGTGTTCGTAGAGAAGCGTCCCCAGGCCATTGTAGCCTTTTCTTGTCAGATCGGTATCTATGGTAAAGCTTCTTGTGTCTCCGCTGACAGAGCTCCAGGCGACCGTATGCGCCACTGCTCCGGAAAGCGTGCCGTTGGTGATCGTCGCGCCGTTGCCTTCAACGGTGACGTATCCGCCGGTGGCGACCCTGGTGAAACGCTTATTGATAGGCGCCTGCCGGACCTGGGAACCGTTCTGGAGCTTGGCTACGCCGGTTGCGGCATTCATGCCGGACCAGTAGAGCAGGACATCGCCGCTCACCTTGAAAAATCCGAAGGGGCCGGTGCAGTCGTTGAAGGTCCTGGTGACGTAGAACGCGGTGTCAGTCGAGTTCCATGTGTCAGCCGGATCTGTCACGACAACACTCCCGCCCCCGGGGCAGCTGGTGGTAAGGGGGGCAGCCTTTGCTGAAAGGCGATCCATCATGGTGCCTTCAGCCATCAAAAGACGCTCCTGCAGGGTTGGGTTCGCCTGCCAGGTCCCCGGGAACGGGACATGGTATGAAAGGGTTGTCGTTTCACCGGACAGGTTGATGTCCGCAAGACTGTCGTTGACCGTGTCCAGTGATGCCTGTGACATGTCCGCAACCGTGCCGCTTCCCGATGCCATGATGGCCAACAGCCCCAGGCCGCTGCCGCCGGAGCTCTCTTCGGATGTGCCGCACCCGGCCATGGTTATAACGGCCGCCGATAGTATAGTGGCCGCTTTTGTTATCATTTTCATATCTTCCTCCCTTTGAGAAAATGAATGAAATTTCCAGGATTTACTTTCCTGTTGGTGCATGTAACGATTGTCCCCGGGGGAAGGGTCATGGTTTTCCGATTTTTTTTATTTTCAGGGATTGATAAAAGTGGGGTTTTTTTATACGATTTTTGATGTCATGTGATCGAGGGGCTCTCCGATGACCCCCCTAAATCCCCCGGAGGGGGGCTTGCGGGATTCGATTTATCAGGCTCCGCGAGGTGCTTCATATGTCCAGGGTCCAGAGCTTTTTCCCGGTTTTATAATCAAATCCCATGAGGCCCACCCCTTTGAGCTGGAGTACGACCAGGTCTCCCGTGCGCCGGACCCTGATGGTGTCCTTGGTGAAGAAGAGGCTTGAAAAGGAGTCGTCTTCCTCGTCTATTTTCATTTTTTTAAACATCTGGTCGGGCGGAACGGTCCATTTCCTGCGGCCCGTGGCAAGGTCGTAGCAGGTCATGATGCGGTTTGCCTGTTTCCCGATCTGGTCGAGATACATGATGATGGCGCAATCCCTGTCCTGGTGGTAGATGATCCCCTCGAGGAATATTTTCTCAGTGAGAAGCTTTCCCGTTGCGCCGGTGAAAAAATTAAGACTGTGCTCATCGCCGGCGTAACTGTCGAGGCTTGTGGCATGATCCATCAGCTTGCCCCGGGGGCCGGAAACCAGGACCAGTTTTTTCCGGGGGCCGCCGCTGCGGTCCCTGGCCATGACCGCCACCGAATCCCGGGTATCGTCCCTGATGAATGCCGACCTCCATTCGCCATGGTCCCTGAACAGGTCCCCTGTCTCGAGACAGAATTTTACTCCCTGCAGCCCGTCCTTGGTGTTGATGGAGACGGTATGTTCCCTGTCGCTATAATAGATGGCGGCCAGGCCGCCTTTCAGAAGGGGATGGTCGGCCGTAAAGGACTTGGTATCCATCACCAGGCGCGCGGTCTCGGGATCGTACGCCTCGATGCGCGGCTCGTTCTTGCCGTACCCCCCCATGATGATCCAGACTTTCCCGCCGGCGTAGGCCATGTCGATGACGGTGATGATGTCCTCAAGCGGCGTATCAAATCTTGTAACGGCCTTTTCCTTGACCGGGTCGTACACGTAGACCCTGAAGTTGCAGAAGAGGCATTCCCTCCCGATCGACATCCGTCCCGGGGTCTCTGTTTTCATGATGCAATTGAAGGAGTTGTCGGTCAGCACCCAGAGCTTCGGCGCCCCGTCCTTTGACGGCGCCAGGGCCGTGGCGAGAACGTTGCCGCGAATTGTGTCCGGCGTCAGGGCCGGGTAGGCGAAGAAGTAGAAGGCGAGAGCGCCGATGATGAGGAGGGGGACCATGCATCCGATTTTAGTCGCGCCTTTCACCTTCGGGGTTTGTGGAATGCCCTGTGCCATGGTGCCTCCCGATGGGGAACCGTGTTTGCCGTGCCGCAGGTTACCGGCATCATTTCGTTATTTTTCCGGCGTCGATACCCGGTCTATGCCCCGCAGGTCCATCTCCACCACGGTGCGCAGCTCCGGCGTTTCCCTGTATGACTGCATGATGTTTTCAAATTCGCCCTCCACCACGCTGGAGGGCCTCCACCGGGTGTAACTGTAGGCGCTCCTGCCTATGGTTGAATCGTGGCCGTGGATGAAGGCCACCAGCCGGTCCGTGTCCGGCGCGGTGCCGTCCGCCCAGGCCTTGAGGGGCGACCGGTCGTCGACGCGGTGCGACAGGACCCACGTAAAGGCAAAGATGGGAAGGGTCGATTGCTCGAGTGAAACGGGCACCAGCTGCCGCACCAGGTTGCCGCCCCTGGTGCGAGTCATGGTCTGGAGAAAAAGCCTGGTCTCCACGTCTATCACGTCGTTGCCGACTATGTTGGTCACTCTGACCTGGACGCGGCGTTCGCCCTCGTGGGAATAGAGCACCACCGGCGTGCTCCACACGAAGGGCGAGGGGGTCCTGGCGAAGCGGGCGAAGATGAGGCCCGTGACGGTCCCGGTGAAGAGGATGCCGCAGAAAACCTCGACGACGGCGATGAGGCGGCCCGCCCCGACCGGTATGATGTCCCCGTAGCCGACCGTGGCGAAGGTGACGATGCTGAAATAAACGTATTCAAGGAAACCGGCCCGCGCGGGAAGCGAGACGGTTCCCGTTGCACGGTACAGGACCGCGAAGAGCAGCGTCGCGGACACGAACACGATCCCGATGCAGAGAATGAACAGGAGGGGGCTCATGGTGAGCATGGCGTGGTAATAGAAACGCCACTGGGAAAACCTGTTCCCGCGATATTTTACGACAGGCTGATATCTGCCCTTGGGCATGGACCCCCCCTCCACCCGGTTTGGTTGTCTCATTCTCTGCTGGAAATGATAGCCGGGAACAGCGCCCTGTCAACAGAAATACAGGCGCGCTCCCCTGGCCCCCCGAGGGGGCATAAAATCGAAAGGGTCAGTGGAATAATATTACGGCTGGTACGGCCTGTCGAAGCGGCGTTCATAGGCCCCGTTTTGCTTCAGGATTTTATTCCAGCCACTGTCGAAGAGGCCGGCGGTCGCCAGGAGGCGGAAAAAAAATTTGCTGACCGCGGAGAACCTCTCCAGGCCGGCAAGCTTCTTCATCGTTATCGGGTGGAATTCCTTGGTGACCCCGAAATGGCGCCCCAGGCTCCGGAATGCCATGAAGAGCCTCCTGTTGAAATAGGCCGGCCTGTCCTGTATCCCCTCAACGCCGCCCTTGATGACGGTGCCGATGTACCGGGCGTTAAGCCGCCGCGCCAGCTTTTCCAGGTACCGCTCCACGCAGCGCGAATGGACCGCTTCCGGAAAGCCCGACTGCACGATAAAGCCCATGGGCGGGAATTCCCTCTGTTTCTTCGCCCGGCCTTTGGGCGGCGGGGCTCCCAGGGTCTCGATGAACTCCTTGACGATGCCCGGCATCGAATCGGCGTAGAGCGGGAAGGCGATGATGACGGCCTGGGCCCTGCGGGCCTTTTCGGCTATGGCGGCGTGCTCCTTCGTGCGCATGAGATACGCGGTCTCGAAGCTGTTTTCGCTGTAGGCGGAAAAGCCGTCGGTGAAATGCTTCAGCAGAAGCGCCGTGTTGCTCCCCTTGCCGCGGGGAGACCCGTTACAGATCAGCAATCGCATGGGATACCTCGGAGATCGGCCTGTCGGTTGTGAAGGCGCAGCGCAGGGCGGTCCTGAAATTGATGGCCACGCGCCGGTATGTGTCGGTAATGATCGCAATGTCCTCGTCGTCGGTATCGGGGCCCCGGTGGAGCAGGATGCCGATGCCGGGATAGCGGTCATAGCGGCCGCGGTGATGGCATTCGCCCTCCACGAGGGCGATGTAGGGATGGATCAGGGGGATGAACCGCTCGTTGGCCCTTTTCAGGAGTGCGCTCATGAAGCCCATGATGACCGGCGATGAGAATATGACCAGGTCCGCGGCCATGACCGCCTTGTATATCAGCGGCATGTCGTCGCGCTGCGCGCATAGGCCCGGCGTTTTGATCCAGCAGGACCAGCACCCGCTGCACTGGCGTATCTCCATGTCCCTGAGCTGAAAGGACTGAAAGGAGTGGCCCTTCGCGGAGAGATCGGCCCCCAGGGCGTTGATGTAACGGTCAGGGTCCTTCTGCTTCGGATCGGGATTGCCGTTAAGAATCACTATATTCATACTGTTTTCAGTGGCCGGTTAAATCAGCCAGTAAATAATTCAGGCGATGCCGAATATCGTCAATGCATTTTTTTCGCCGACCTGTACGGCCTCCCCCCCCTCAGTCCCCCTCTCCCACAGGGAGAGGGGGAAGACTAAGGAAATATTTTATCCCGAAGCCCTCTCCCTGTGGGAGAGGGCGCGCCGAAGGCGGGGTGAGGTCTACTGATGCGAGTTGGTTTCACCGCGACCGGCAGATGCTGATGGTGGAATCCTCCTGGTCGCCGTCGACATAGCTGATATGGATCGCCTCTCCCTGGATTTTTGTTATCGTGCCCCGGTAGTAGGCGCCTCCCCGTTTCCAGTTACACTCGACCCTGGTGCCGACCTTCCAGTCGATCCTCCTGATCTTTGATGCCGGCAGGACCGCCGTGTCGCCGTCGTCAAAGGAAATATTGAAGTCCGCGCCGGTAACCCCGACTATTCTCGCCGGATACCAGAGGCCGTCGCTCCACTGACCGAGGACACGGTCGCCGGTTTTCCAGGCAAAGGCAACGGCGGAAAGTAAAACAAGGATACAAGCAATTCCAAATTTCAATGATCGCATGTCTGCCTCCTTTCCCGCTTGTTGTGAGGTAATGTGCATGTATATTAAAAAATAATGTAATTTCGGGATCAGGCAAATGATTTTTCCGGAGACCGGGAATTAATAGTGATCTGGGGGATCGTCAAAACATGAAGCAGACATCGATAAAGGGGAGCGGCAGGGGGATCCGATGCCCTTTTTTCTTCATGCCGTATTCCGTGTTTATCTTGTAATCGTAGTTGATCCAGCAGTTCACGCCGATCCGGCAGAAGGGCGCCACGATGAAGCCGAGGCCCGCGCCGCCGCCGAAGGTGACGTCGTTGATGATGCCGTTCATCCTGAAATCGGGGGATTTCCACCGGTAATGGGAATAGGACACGCCGAAAAAGAAGACCGGGTCGAGGAAGTCGACCGGCGTGGGGATGTAGACCGCCGGCGTGAGCACCGCCGTGAAGAGGTTCTCACCCTTCGTCACAATGGGGCTTTTTTCCGAGTTGAGGCCGTACACGTAAACCCCTGTGAAACGGATGGCAAGGGGCCTTATGAGGCGGTATTCAGCCTCCACGGCGACGGCTATGCCGGCGGTGGCCGCTCCCACCATTCCCTTTTTCCGTTCCTGCCCTGACGCGTTCTCCGCATAGGCGTGCGGGGCGGCCGTGACGATTATGACAACGCAGATGATGAAGGATTGACGGATTGGTTTCATGGCCTTCTCATATCATCTGGAAGGTGAGGGTCAGGCTGTAGTAGGTGGTTGAAAAATTATAGAACTGCCCCTCCTGCGACGGGCCGTGGCTGAAGGTGAAGTAGAGCTGCATCTTCGGACTGAAGCTGCCCCGGTACGCTGCGAATTCCATCCCGATGGAATAGTTGCCGTTAAGGGCGAAGTGGTTGTTCTGCCAGTTCTTCAGGTGTGCCGCGATGAAGGGCTGAAACCTGACGTTCTTCGCGATGCCGATGGCGTTGAAGGGCCTGATCTCCGCCCCGTATTCCAGGTAGAAGGGGTCGAACCTCGAGTCCTTGAAGGAGTGGTAGATGCAGCCGATGCCGAGGTAGAGACGCACCTGGCTGACGATGGCGTATGATGCAAAGATATCGATCCCCTCGATGCTGACGTTCTTCCGCCATATCTCCGGGTAGAGCACCAGGAACTCGTCCCCCAGGTGGGACGACATGTGCCAGAACCGGAGCTGAATGGCCAGGCCCCCGTAGGCGTAGGACGTGATGAAGCCCAGGTAGTAATCGGCATTGAGCAGGGTCGAGGCGTCGCCGAGCCAGCCGCTCGGCTTCTTGAAGGCGAAGAGGGCCCACACGCACCCTTCGACATCCGCCTGGAGATAGCCCTTGACCACGTCCCAGCGGTAGAGGGGGAGGCGCGATCCCAGGGACACGGCCCCGAACATATTGTCCGAGCCGAGGACGTGGCTGTCCGTTCCGTAACGGGTGCGGAAGCGGTTGAAGGCGTCGTCATGGTAGCGCAGGCCGCCGGAGAAGGCCACCCGGCGGGGGTCCGCTATGGCGGCCGGGTAGAGGCGCGAGCCGGGGAAGAGCCCGGTGCCGCGCTCCCTTGATTCTTCGTCCTGTGTTTCTGATAGTGTGTGCTGAAAGGATTTTTTTCCGGGGGTTGTTTTGTCCGCGTCAGAGCGGATCTGCCGGTCCAGGGCTTTTTTCTCTCCTGATTGCTTCCCGGCATCTTCATCCGCGGATACCGGGACGGTCAGTGCAGCCAGGAAGAACATGAAGCAGAATATCAGACCTTTTTTATAAATGCCATCCCGCGCCATGATTCTTCCTTTACCGGGCTTATGCCTGGTGCTGCTTCAGGAATGCCGGGATATGGGCCGCCTCGCGGGGACCGATGGTGATCTTCCAGTCGGCGAGCTGTTCTTCCAGTTCGCCGCTGATGGCCGCCGAATAGCCGGGAATGACCAGGGAACGGTGCTTCACTTTGTCCGCGATGCCGCATTTCTTGACAAAGGGGCCGATGGCGTCGGCCACGAATTTTCCCGCGGCCCAGGCGGTGAGGACGCTGAGGCCCTCGCAGTCCATGACGAGGAGCCACGCCGGGACCCGGCTTCCCTCGATCTCGCCGGAGACGATGAAATAGGTGAGCGAAAAGTTCGTGGTGATCATGACCGGCGAATTCTCGTCCGGGTTGTTGATCGGGTACACGCCCTGTTCCGTGGCCATGGGCCGCTGGGGATCGGTGAAGATGTTCATCCGCTCCACCAGGAGGGGGAAGAGCCCCTCGCCGCGCAGTTCCGACAGGACCACGATCCCGGCGTACTTGGCTATGAACGTGGAGGCGATCAGGGTCTCCTCCATGAAGTCCTTTGCCATCTCGCAGGGAAAGGCGATGGTGGGATATCCCAGGGGGCGGAAGGCGCCCTTGATCGCCGACCGGCGTATCACCACCTGGTCTTCGAAGGCTTTCTTGAGGGTGCGCGCCCCCGAATCTATGACGATTTCTTTCAGGCCCATGGCTGACAGCTTCTGGGTGAGCTCGATGACCTCATCGATGTTCGCGCCCCTGACCGCGACGGCGCACTTGTTGTCCAGGGCAAGCCTGCCCACCGCGTCCGCGTTCGCCTTTGTTGCCGCGTAGAGAAGGGGCTTTCTGGCGGCCGTGTGCTTCAGGCCCGCGGCGAGCACGTCGGCGCTTTCGCTCATGAGGATGATGCCCGCGTCAACGGCACCGGCGACTTTCTGGACCAGCTTTTCGAAGGCGGCGGCGTCGCCCTTTTCGGATTTGACCGCCACCAGGTCCGCCGCGAGCTGGACCCCGACCCGCTCGTAGCGCAGCTCTGCGTAGGACCTGAGGCGCCTGTCCACGTCGGCGTCGGCCATGGCGTCGGTAACGAGGACCGCGATCCCCGTGGGGCTCACGAAGGTCTTCTCGTGGCGGAAGAGCACGGTCTCGCCGCCGGTCTTGAAGGGGCCGATGGAGGCGGGCATCACCGGGGGCGCCGACGCGGAGTCGAGCTTTGCCTTTGACGCCTCGGACACGTGGGGGCACTTGGCGAGCTCTGCCTGGCCCGCCGCGAGCTTCATGGCAAAGGCGAGGCATGTCGGCACGCCGCAGTCTCCGCAGTTGGTCTGGGGCAGCAGTTTATAGATTTCAATTCCGGTCATTCCCATGGTGTAGTCTCCTCGTGAATATAAATGTATGATGTGCCCGGTTGAAGGCGGGGTCACGTGACCCCGCCTTCAACCGGGCGTGGTTGCGTCAAAATAACGGCTCCATCGTCAGGGCCGGGTGCTGCTTCTCGGTGAGGAAGTTGATGATTTCCTCTTCCGAGGTCCCCACGGTCTCGTCCGCTATCCGGTCCAGCAGGTCCGGCATGCCGATTTCGGCGGCGCGTTCGTTGAAGCGGTCCCTGATCTCTTCCTTTAAAGATTTCGGCATCCACACCAGGCGCTTGATGCCGCCCTCGGCGTGGAGGAACTTTCTGCTCGTTATGTAATATTTGCTGTGGCCCACGAAGCCCGGCGTGATGTTGCCGCCGCCGACCATGCCGGCCAGGGTGGTGAACTTCATGCCCGAGGGCGTCATCGACGCGGTGTCCCGGTCAACGGTCATGACGCCGTTGCAGATGGGAAGGATGGCAGCGATGCACTCGAAGCAGCCGCAGGAGGTCATCGGGTTCCGCATGATGCTGTAGGCGTCCACTGTCGAGACCGTTCCCCGCGAGGCCTTGGCCACGAAGTCGTCCACGCCCTTCCACCGGCCGTAGCGGGCGTCGAGCACCGCTCCCTTCGGCACCGGCTGGTTCGGCCCGGTCGGATTTATCTCATAGGAGGCCTTGCAGTCGAGCCAGTTGTAGGCGCCGCAGAGTCCGGTCCGCTCCGGCGTCACCACGCACACGTGGTTCGGCGCGAAGGACTGGCAGAGCAGGCACGAGTAGAAGGGGTCCGTGTCCTCGTCGGTCATGCCGGCGATCCGCTCGTCCCGCTGGCGGTACAGGGCCCGTGCCTTTTCCAGTATTTCGCGCGCTTTTGCCTCGTCAGTGTATATGGTCACCTGGACCTTGTCGAAGATCTTGCCGAAGTCCTGGTGGAGCTTCGCGTGGAGAATGCTCCCGAGGTGCGCCATGCGGAAGCCCTTGTCCACTGCCTGCTTGCTCACCCGGAGCCAGGCGATGTCGCGCTGGCCGATGTGCATCACCCCCTGGGCATAGTTGATCAGGTGGTGGATCTGCCGTTCCAGGATCGGCTCGAAATCGGGCTGCATCTGCCGGCCCGCCACCTCGACGAAAATGGCCATCGGGAGCTGGCTGCCGGCCGGGACATCGGTGATCTCCGGTCCCACGACCTCGATCCTGTTGTCCGTGACCGCGTTCATGTCGGCGGAAACGACCAGTTCCACCGCTATCGTGCGGCCGCCGCCGGCCTCGAGGTAGATGTCGTCGCCGCGGACGCGCTCGCCCTCAAAGGCCGGTCCGTAAGCGACCGGCACCGGTACCTTGCTCACGGAGACTTTCAGGCCCCGCACCTCTATCGCCTTCGAGACAATAGTGTCGTGGGGAATATTGGAGACCACGTGTTCGTAGGTGCACACGCCCGTGGGGAGTATCTGCGGCGTCGGGGTATCGGTAATGATGGGGAAGCCGTAATTCAGACAGCCCGCTCCGTTGGCGTACCACTCGTCGTTCACGAACCCGAAGGTTATGCCGAAGGCGAAGACCCGGTCCTTGTTGTAGATCAGTATCTTCCGGTAGTCGCCGGGGTCGATGCCGCCGAAGGACATGGCCGCCCTGGTGGCGAAGCCGATGGAAAAGACCGTGGCGCTCGTGTCTGATCCGAAGGGGACGAGCCTGGTGGGCCAGCCGATCTGCACGCCCTGGTCGAGGAGCTGCTGCGACATGGTGTTTCCGCCGGTGTTGGCGCTCATGAACACGTACAGGTTCTTCTGCTGGAGTTCCAGCGCTATCTGCGCCGCGGCCGCGGGGTTTTCCGGCGCGCCCAGCATGGCCGCGAAGCCGGGAGCTGTGCCGTCCACGAACTCGACGCCGCGCTTCCTCATGATGACGTCGTCCGCGGCGCCGAGCCAGATGTTGTCTTCCCGGGGGTCCTCGCCGGGCACGTACACCGACGGGTTGTCGATATACTTGATCGCCTCGATGAGCTCCTCCGCGAAGAACGTGGCCATGCCCGCGTCAAGGGCCGGTCCCAGGTAGGGGAGGTGATGGTTCTCCTTGACCGGGGGCGGCAGCAGGTTTTTGCTGGCCTTTATCACGTGCTCCATGTCGGCCAGCTTCTGGACCTTGTAGCCCATGATGCCGTATATGATGGGCAGATAGTATCCTGTATTGGGAAAAGCGACCTCTTTGGCGGGACCGTAGGCGTCGATGGCGCGCTTTACTTCTTTCTCTGCGCGCTCCACGATGCTGTAGGCTCCCCGTATGGCCGCTGATGCTATTATCTTTGACACTGATTTCCTCCGTACGACATTATCATTCTCAACGGTCCTTTCCCGTGAAGCCCCCTAAATCCCCCGGAGGGGGATTTGAATTTACCTCTCGCATCCGCCCCCCTCCGGGGGGCCGGGGGGCCTAACAATGATGGACAGGAGCGGGGTTACGCCAGCTCCCTTCTATCCGCCATGTCGAACAGCACGCGCTCCCGCGCCTTGTCGATGCCGAGGTCTTTCCTCTTCCTGTCGATATGCTCGATGATCTTCCGCGCCATTTCCTTCGGGTCCGCGGCGAAATCCCACCTGCCGCCGTAGATCTTGTCCATGTCCTCGAAGAGGTGCTTCGTCAGCTCCTTGCTCCCGGAGGTCGGCCAGGTGACGCCGAAGACCGTGTACACGCCGGAGGCCACGAAGTACTGGCCGATTGAGATGGCCTTTTCGCTCATCCATTCCGGCGCTGCGCCCGCCGCCGGCAGGTCGCTGATATCATTGCCGAGGCCGCCGTCACTGACCACCGCCGTGGCGGCGATGAGGATGCGGCTGTTGTCCACGCAGGATCCCATGTGGAGGACCGGCGGGATCCCCACGGTCTCGCACACCTCGGCGAGGCCCGGACCGGCGAATTCCCGCGCCGCCTCGGGCGTGAGGAGCCCCTCCTTGCCGAGGCCGATGGCGGTGCAGCCGGTGGTGAGGACCAGGACGTCGTTCTTGATGAGCTCCTTGACAAGGACCAGGGTGTTGCCGTCAAGCTCGGTGCGGGCGTTGTTGCAGCCCACCACGCCGGCGAGGCCCCGTATCCTGCCATTAATAATGTTGTCGTTCAGCGGGCGGTATGAGGCGCGGAAGGTCCCGCCCAGCATGTAGTTCACGGTCTCGTGGCTGAAGCCGGCGATCATGGGCGCCTTGGCCTTCGGGATCAGGACCTCGCTCTTCCGGTTGCGGAAGTTCTCCACGGCCGCCGCCACGATGGCCTTCGCCGAGTTCAGGGCGTCGTGCTCGTTGAATTCCATGCGCACCGATCCGGTGATGTCCGCCTTCGGGTTGGTGGTGATGAGCTTCGTGTGGTAGCAGGACGCAACGCTCTGGAGCGACTGCATCACGCACTGCACGTCCACCACCATGGCCTCCACCGCGCCGGTGGTGATGGCCAGCTCCTGCTGGAGGAAATTTCCCGCTATGGGGATGCCGTGGCGCATCAGGATTTCATTGGCCGTGCAGCAGATGCCGGCGATGTTGATGCCGTTGGCGCCGTGGGTCCGGGCCAGGTCGATCATTTGCGGGTCCCGGGAGGCGATAACTATCATTTCAGATAAAAGCGGCTCGTGGCCGTGGACGATGATGTTGACCTCGTCTTTCTTCAGTACCCCGAGGTTCACCTCGGCGTAGACCGGCACCGGCGTGCCGAACATCACGTCCTGGAGGTCGGTGGCCAGCATCGACCCGCCCCACCCGTCTGCCAGGGCCGCCCGTGTCCCCTGCTTGAGGAGGCTCCGGTAGTCCTGGTCAACGCCCATGTGGGTGCGGTGCATAACCTCGACCACTTCGCGGTCGATGCCCCGGGGCGCGACGCCTTCCTTGCGCCATATCTCCTGGCGGCGCCGGGGCGCCTTCTTCAGATAGGCAAGCTCGCCCTCCTGTTGACCGAACATGGCCAGGGCCTTCTGGCCGACTTCGATGGCGATGGCCTTGGTTTCTTTACCCTCGACGGTGATGCCGAGGTCCATGGCAACGGCCAGGAGTTTCTGCTCGTCCTTGATGCCGTAGCCGGGTATCTCGCCCTTCGCGGCCGCGAGAAAGATCGCCGCCACGCCGCGGCCGTGGTCCGAGTGCGCCGCTGACCCTGCCGCTATCATGCGGAGGAAGTTCCGCGCGGAGATGGTCTCCGCCGTCGCGCCGCAGAGGCCGACCTTGCGAACGGCCCCGGCACTCTTCGGCTCGGGCACCCGGCAGGGTCCCATGCCGCAGTGCTTGCAGCAGTCCCCGGCGGACCCGATGGGGCAGGGCTTGAGTTCCGCCGCCTTGTCGAACACGGTGCTGACCGAGTCCTTCAACGCTTTTTCGTATATCTCCTGTGATGCCTTGTCGGCAAACAGTTTCTTTTCTTCTGACATGTGGCGCTCCTTGTTTTATCCCATCAAATTCTGAATCATCTTCTTCATCTGCTTCACCGACTCCGGGTGGCGCAGGATAAGGATATCGGCGCCGGCCAGGAGAAGGCTCGTTGCGGTGACGCACTCCATCAGGATGCCCCGCTCCTTCGCGCTTCCCAGCTTCGGATCATCGGCCTCGGTCATCTTGGCCTCTTTCGTTTTCCATACCTCTATGCCCACGTTGCAGATGATGGGGTACTGCAGCTTCTCGTCTTCCTGCGTCAGGGCAGCCATGCGGTCCCGCTCCATGACTGAGTAGGTGTATTCCAGGCCGTAGCCGAGGGCGCCGGTGGTGGGATCGACAAGGATCTTGTCCGCCGGCACGCCCAGGTTGCCCAGCAGGATGTTCAGCTGCTTGGCCAGGTTCACGTCGATGGGGGACGATGCCACCGCGACGTGCTTGTAGGCCAGGGCCCCGGCGCCGATCTGCTTGTAGTCGCCTTCCTCGACGGGCCCCAGGGCGAGGTTCTTCCCGTCGCACTCTTCCGCAAGGATGCGGAGGACTTCGGTGTCCTTCTCGTGGTTCCCCACTCCCCAGAGGATGACCGGCACGTCCACCGCGGCAATGACCTTCTTGGCGATGTCCGCCGCTTCCCGGGCCGAACGGTTCATGCCGTTGGGGTCGATGCTCGTCATCTGGAGGGCGATCATGTCGGCGCCGTATTCGGCCACGTTCTTTTTGGCCCAGGCCGCGGGATCGTCAAGGACATCGGCAAAGGGTTCAATCGCGGCAACCGGCCACTCGTCGGGCTTGCTGTCGAAGACCTCCATCGCGATCCTCGGCGGATGGGGCATGGACCCTTCAAAGAGATGGAAGGGATATGATGTCGCCCCGCCCACGGTGACCGACGTAACGCCGGTACCCAGGGTTATTTCCCTGATCTTGCCGGAATAATTTACTTTGGGTATATCGAATGCCATGGTGTTCCTCCTTTATTCCCCCGGTTAAAACCGGGGGCTGTCAACTTTTCTATCTCTTCTTCTCGCTTCCGTACCAGTCGCTGGAGTACCAGTAACGCTCGCCGTTTTTCAGGTACCGCAGCATCTCGTTCCTGTCAGTTAGATGTTTTCGCCATCCCCGGTCCTCGCCCACGCCCCTGCTCTCGGGAACGCCCGGCGCGTAGGTTTCGCCCAGGACCTTGACCCTGGTGCCGGAGTAATCTTCCTTTTCTATTGTCTTGTAATCCATAATTTGCCTCTAATCCTTTTACTCCCCCCCCTGTCCCTCAGAGGGGGGCATCAGGGATGAACCTGAATAGTGTGCCCCCTTTGGGGGCTAGGGGGGGCGTTATTCCAGCGGCAGCCCCGCCGCCAGTTTCGCGGCCCGGACCGTGTTCAGCATAAGCATGGTAATGGTCATGGGGCCCACGCCGCCCGGGACCGGCGTGATCGCGCCGGCAATTTCCTTGACCGCGTCGAAATCGACGTCGCCCCGGAGTATGGCCTTGCCTTCCGCCGTGGTGCCGATGCGGTTCACGCCGACGTCGATGACCACCGCGCCCGGCTTCACCATGTCCGCGGTCACGGCGTTCTGCACGCCGGCTGCGACGATGAGGATGTCCGCCCGCAGGGTGTGCTCTTTCAGGTTTTTCGTCCTGGTATGGCAGATGGTCACGGTGGCGTTGGCGTGCTTCTGCTTCTGCACCAGCATCATGGCGATCGGCTTGCCCACGATGTTGCTCCGTCCCACCACGACCACGTCCGCGCCCTCGATGGGGATGCCTGAGCGGACCAGCATCTGCTGTACGCCGTAGGGAGTGCAGGGGAAGAACCGGGCCTCGCCGATCATGATCCGTCCCACGTTGACCGGGTGAAAGCCGTCCACGTCCTTGTCCGGATCGATGGCGTACAGGACCCGGTTTTCGTTGATATGCTTCGGCAGGGGGAGCTGGACCAGGATGCCGTGGATATCCTTGTCCTTATTATACTTGTCCACGAGCTTCAGCATATCTTCTTCTGTTATATCAGCCGGCTGGGTGTCCTGGATGGAATGGAACCCCAGCTCGTGGGCCGTCTTCTGTTTGCCGGTCACGTAGCTCACCGAGGCCGGGTTATCGCCCACGAGGATGGTTACCAGCCCGGGGGTTATGTTTTGCTTTGATTTGAGGAGAGCCACCTCGTTTTTGAGCTCTTCCCGTATCTGGGCGGCAATATCCTTGCCGCTGATGATTCTGGCCGTCATACGCTCCTCCCGATATATGGGCAGGTATAGTATTATTGATTATGTATCAAATAAAATTTAATAATTAATTAAAAAAATATATCTCGTCTATCCCGTCTTTTGTTGACCCCCTCTCTCGCTGATGGGACATGAAAGAATTCATGTGATCAGGGCCAAGGGGGTATTTCTCTATTTCCTGTAATTCTTTAATCTTTCGTCCAGGGATCCTGTATGCAGTTCAAACAGGTGATTGTCATAGTCGTAGAAGTATATGGATCTGCCTTCTCCCGCTATTCTTTTCCTGTCCTTAATTGTCTCAAGGCCCAATTCATCAATTTTTTCAGAGTACCGGTCGAATTCATCATCAGCGATCCTGAAAGCGATATGGTTATACGTTTTTTCCTTTAATGAGTCTCCTTCCATCAATGCAAACCAGATGGTGCCGATCAAAAAAAATTTTTCCCTTGATCGCGAGTGGGTGTCCTCCCCGCTGGAATAAATTTCTTTGGAACCGAATATCCTGTATAGAAGATCCGCTGACCTTCCAAGGTCCTTCACTATAAGAGTGATATGGCTGATGCCGTGTATCACAATATCCTCCCCAGCATCTCCTCGAAACGCTGCACGGTCTTCGTACTGTCGGGCAGGTCGATGAGCGGCACTCCCATGATCTCGGATTCCTCGATCTCGGTGTCCATGACGGTATGGCCCAGGAAGGGAATGCCGGTTTCCTCAATGCCATTGAGGAATTCCTGTTCCAGCGTTTCCGGGGTGCGGTTCACCAGGAGGTAGCGGTCGCCCACGTCTATCTTGAGGTCCTTCACCAGGCCGGCGATGGTCTTCACGGTCTTTAATCCCTTCAGCGAATAATTGGAGCAGAAGATCAGCGTATCGATGCGGGCCGCTGTCTTGCGGCTGAAATGCTCCATCCCCGCCTCGTTGTCCACCACCACGTACCGGTAGTTCTTGGATAGGTGCTCGAAATAATCTTTTAGGATGGAGTTGGCCGCGCAGTAGCACCCGGGTCCGTCGGGGCAGCCCATGACCAGCATGTCCATGTCCTTTCCTTCTTTTAATATCTGGTGGAACTTCAGGTCCAGGTATGATTGCTTCGTCATCCCTGTTGGGACCCGGGCGCGGTCGCGCATGAAATCGGAAAGGACCGTGCCGATGGTGTCGTTCACCCGCACGCCCAGGGAGTCGGCCAGGTTCGCGTTGGGGTCCGCGTCCATGGCGAGGAGCGGGACCTTCCGCGCTTTAAGAAGATGGCGGATGATCAGCGCCGCCGTCGTTGTTTTCCCGGTGCCGCCCTTGCCGGCCACCGCCACTATCCTGCTCACCGCGCCCCTCCCCGCGCCGGGCCGTACGTGCCGCCGATATTCCTGAATTTCTCCATGACCGTGGGAAAGTTCCTGATCTCCGTGTGGGGGAAGAAGAGGGACGCCACGTAGTGGTCCATGAAGGATTTGTTCTCGCTCAGTTCGAAATTGGTCATCCGCGCCGCGATCTCCTCCGCCTCGGCGAGAAGCTCCCGGGACATGGTCGCCAGGCGGGCGCCCTGGAGGGAGCTGTTCCCGATGAAGGAGAAGCGCTCCACCGGCAGGTCGGGGAAGAGGCCTGTGACAATGGACTTTTCGATATCGACGTAGCTCCCGAAGGCGCCGGCGATGATGACCTCGTCGAGGTCGTTGTGCGAGAGGCCGACGCTTTCCAGGAGCGTCTGGTACCCGGCGTACATGGCGCCCTTGGCCCGCATGAAGTTATCGATGTCGACCTCGGTTATGACGATATCGCCGTCTATGCCGCTCCGGTCCGCGGTGACCAGCACGTATTCCATGCCATCGGAGCCGCGGCGGAGGCGCGCGGCCTTGCCGTCGGTCCTGAATTTGCCGTTCGGCTCGAGGAGCCCTGTTTCCAGGAATTCCGCCACGATGTTGATGATGCCGGAGCCGCACACGCCCTTCGGCTTTTCCTCGCCGATGGTGAAGACCACGGGCTCGCAGGTTTCGGGGTCAATGCGGACCTCCTCTATGGCGCCGAAGGTCGCCCGCATGCCGTGGCGTATGCCGCCGCCCTCAAAGGCGGGACCGGCGGAACAGGACGCGGTCACGAGCCATTCCCTGTTTCCCACCACGATCTCGCCGTTGGTCCCGATGTCGATGAAGAGCGTGTTCCTGTCGCGTCGGTGGAGTCCGGAGGCGAGGACCCCCGCCACGATGTCGCCGCCGACATAGCTCGAGATCATGGGCATGGCATAGAGATAGGCGTGGCCCGGGAGGTCGAGGCCGAGCTCCGATGTCCGTACCGGCGGCACCTGGTTCACCGCGGGCGTGTAGGGCGCGGAGCGGATATATCGCGTATCAAGGCCGAGGAGCAGGTGGGTCATGGCGGTGTTGGCCGCTATGGTTAGGTGGGGCACGTCATTGCGGATGACATTTCCCTTCCGGAGAAGTTCGGCAATGACGCCATTCATCGTATCAACAACGGTTTTCTGGAGAATGGAAAGGCCATCACCCTTGCCGGCGAAAACCATCCTGCTGATCACGTCTTCGCCGTATTTAATCTGCCCGTTATAATCAGAAGCTTCTGCGATGGTTTCGCCGCGGGCCAGGTCGATGAGCTCGCCGCACACCGTGGTGGTTCCCACGTCAATGGCAATGCTGTGGTGGCGGGCGGAGGTGTCGCCCGCTTCGATGCTGATGATCCGGGGATGGCTGCTCCCCGGTTTCGAGCCGAAACGGGTGTACAGGATGGCGGCCGTGGCCTTCCAGCCGCCGTCCCTGATCGCGGCGGAGAGACCGCGGATAGCCTGGTAATCGACCGAAACGTCCTCAAGGTTGTGCTGTTTTTTCAACGCCCGCAGGGTCCGCGACAGGTCGCTGGCGTTGTCTTCAAGATCGGGCGCATCTATGATGATGACTTTTTTTTCGATAACCGGATGATGGATGCCCGCCATGGCTTCCGTCTCCCGCGGCATGGCCAGCCTGCCGGTGGGTCGCTTCACCTTTGAGGCGTCAAGGACCCCCCGGTGCAGGCGGGACTCCGGCGGTATCTCCACTTCAAGTGACGTTTCGGCATGGCTCAGACAGGCGAGGCGGTATCCCTTTGCATAATCTGCGTCGGAAACCTTTTCAGTTTTGCCGCCGATCACGCTCCCTTTTTTGACAAGGACACGGCACTTGCCGCAGGTGCCCTGCCCCCCGCAGGAAGAGTTTATGTGGACGCCCGCAGCATGGGCGGCGCGGAGCAGATTCTCGCCCTTGGGCACCGCCACGGTCATGTTGTCGGGGAGCAATGTAAGGTTGACTTCCTGCATATTTTTATATTACTATATCAAAATATCTTTATATAGTAATATAAGAATATATTCCTGTCAAGATTAATTTTCCAAATAATATACCGGAGTTTTCCTAGCTCACAAGCGTAATTTAATTAGCGGTAACATATTTGGACATAATTTGTGTTAAATAATTAGTGCCTTATTTATGCTATTCACGTTTCATTTGGTATGGATTATTTTTTATATATTAACGTAAAAGTTAAACCAAGTGGTTAAATAATATGATCTGAATTTTTATAAAAGAGTCAAGAGCTATTTTAACCGGGGCCACACGGCTTTGTATTAATAGTTAAGAATTTATTGCTATCGCCGGTGATCATGGCGAAGTAATATTAAATGAAATGGTACTGGGGCATGGCTCAAGAAATTATAATTGTTGTGCTCACAAGGATTATGCGACATGGATGGTTATCCGATTGTTATCGGTCAGAATACCCCGGTTACTTTTCTTCTTTCTATATCGACATCGATGCGCCGGAACGCCGGGTCTGAAGCGGTTCCCGGCATAAGGCTTATGGCGCCCGCCACGGGAACCACGAAACCGGCACCCTGGTAGGTGAGAATGTCGCGCACCGGCAGCACCCATCCGGTGGGCACGCCTTTCAGGTTTGGATCATGGGAAAGAGAGAGGTGCGTCTTCACCATGCAGGTGCCGAGCTTTGAAATCTCCGGATCGGCGTCCATCTTTTTCAGCTTATCCTCTGCGTCCGGGAGGTACTTGACGCCATCGGCTCCGTATACTTCCCTGGCTATGGTCTCTATGCGCTTTGACAGCGGCATGGAAAGGTCGTAGAGAAAGTTGAAGTTATTCTTGTCCTCGCAGGCGTCTATCACCGCGTCAGTGAGATCCAGGGCTCCGTTGCCGCCCTTCAACCAGTGGCTGGACACGGCCACGCGGGCCCCTGCGGCCTCAGCCTGACGCTTGATTTCGGCGATTTCAGCATCAGTGTCCGTGGAAAAAGGGTTGATGCAGACGACGGGGCTTATGCCGGCCCTCTTCACGGTCTGGATGTGACGGATCAGGTTCGCGCATCCCTTTTCCACCATGGCGACGTTTTCTTCAGTGTAAACTGGGTCGAGGGGATGACCCGGCGGGACCGGCGGGCCGCCGCCGTGGCTCTTGAGGGCGCGTACGGTGGCTACGATAACCGCGCAGTGCGGCCTGAGTCCGCTGATGCGGCATTTGAGGTTCCAGAACTTTTCAAAGCCGATGTCAGCGCCAAACCCGCTTTCAGTTACATGATAGTCCGAAAGCTTGAGGGCGAGCTTGTCCGCCGCAATGGAAGACTGGCCGATGGCTATGTTCGCGAAGGGGCCGGCGTGAACGAATAGCGGCTGTCCTTCCAGGGTCTGGAGCAGGTTCGGCTTCAGGGTGTTGAACATCCAGGCCGTCATTGCCCCGTCCACCTCGAGGTCCGCGGTGGTTATGGGCTCGCCATGCTGATTGCGGGCCATGACGATTTTACCGATCCGCTCGCGCATGTCCGCCATGCTCGATGACACGGCCAGGATGGCCATGAGCTCGGAGCTTGCCGCGATCTGGAACTTGGATTCCATGAGAAATCCGTCGGTGGTGCCGCCGAGACCGATAACAATCTTCCTGAGAGACTGGGCGCAGAAATCGATGACCCAACCCATCTCGACGCTTCTCGGGTCGATGTTAAGGCGGCGGAGGTGCTTGGATGCGAGCATGGCATCGTCGTAATTGAATTCATGCTGCATCCGGGCCGTGAGAGCCACCATGGCGAGATTATGGGCGTTGATGATGTCGTTAATGTCTCCGGTTAGGCCGAAGGAAAACGGGATCAGGGGAATGCACTGGGACAGACCGCCGCCGGCAGCGCTTCCCTTGATGTTCATGGTCGGTCCGCCAGAAGGCTGACGGATTGCGCCGGTCGCTTTTTTTCCGCGTCTGCCCAGACCCTGGAGTAAGCCGATGGTGGAGGTGCTCTTGCCCTCGCCGAGAGGTGTAGGGGTGATAGCAGTTACGTCAATATATTTACCGTCAGGTTTATCCTTTAGCCGTTCAAGAACGAGTTCAAAGTCAACCTTTCCGTAATAATGACTATTGGGGAGTAGTTCATCATTGCGGATTCCCAGCTCTTCAGCGAGCCGGTAAACGGTTTTCATGTGCTTTTCGTATTCATCAGCTATCTGCCAGTCGGCCAGTTTTGTAGGATCCGGTTTAGACAATGCTTACCTCCCTGGGTCTTGCCATGCGGCATATATATGCGAACTTCCGAGAACATGGCATATTAATCAAGAAATTTTGTGTACTGGGTCATGAAATTACGAAACAATGATGTTAATATTCATGGAAGAGAATTTCAAGGTTTCTTGGCATCCCCCAGATTAACTTCCAGCATTGGATCCCATCAATTTCATTATTAAGTAATAGGTAGTTTGTATAATGTTATCGGTAATCTTTGATTTTATTAGTTTGTCCAGATATCTGTTAATAGCATAAGCCAGAATATGCGAAACCGACATCTTAAGAAGTTTTCTCAGATCCAGCATGCATTCATAATCGTTAGGTCTGATCTGTATATGAAGCGTACGCCAGACCCCATGATTATGTCTGCTTTGAAATTTTATCCTTTGTCCGTTCCGGACATGTTTTGGAGCGTCCTTCATGACAATTTTAAGAAGATAATCAGTTCGGTCCAGGAAATCCCCTTTGTCGCTGAAGTATGTGTGATTTTTGCCAGAAGAATATCCTGGATATTGAGAGTTGTTTCAATAATCATGCGTATCCCCTTGCTCAGTTAGTAGTTGTGTTGTTAACGAACAGGAAAGGGGAATTTTAAAAATTCTAACCGATTGTTATCGGTTTTCTATGTTTTTGAATTTCATTAATAATACAGGCGGACCTGAATTTACAATAACCCTTCGGGTCTTTGCAGGAAATACATTCATCACAGCAATATGAGGCGTATTTCGAACAGAAATACATTCCCGGTTTATCCTTGTGACGGCTGCATGTGGGCTCATCGTTATGATTCATAAGAAATTATGATTTTAAATAAATTCTAAATTACTGATTAATCATGAAAATGTCAAGGGTTGTATTAAATAATTCATTTATTGGTGAAATGTGTAATTAGTTTCATTAATATTTTAATCTTAAATTACTGTGACAGATTGTTATCGGTGAGAAGTAAACATTGTTTAATTAAGTTATTCAAAATTAAACTCAGTAACCAATGAATTTAATTTGTTTTGCAGGAGAAACTTGTATATCTTATTAAAAAATATCATACCATTTATTTCCCCGGTTTACGTTACGATAAAAAAGATTAAGGAAAGGGAGGGACTGAGATGCTTTCAAAAAAAACCGCAACTGAAACATCTTCGGTAAAAGTCAGCGTGCTGAAAGGCAAAAAAAAGAAACAGGACGCAACATTTGATTTTTCCGGTTTTCAGGATGAGATAAGGGTCCGGGCATTTTACAACTATCAGGAGAGGGTGAAAAATAATTTGCCCGGAAACGAGATGACCGATTGGCTTGAAGCTGAAAAGAGCCTCGCGTCAAAGGGAGTCACTCACTAGTTGACCGGATCAGTCGGCCGGGTTGGATTATATTTTCAGGACCCAGCCCCTGCCCTGCAGGGCAACGCCTTTCTTCATGACTTCAAGAAAGCGGGATCGTAGCTTGTCGCTCATCAGGTTTTGCTTGACCACCGGGAGGCGGAGAAACCCGCCGACGAAACCGCGCATGAATTTCTGTGTTACGCTTTCCGGGTTGTCGAAGATCTGATTTTGAAGGGTCCCCCTCTCCAGGTTTCCCAGGATAACCTTCTCAAATACGTTTTCCGGATGGAGGACGCGGCTTTTGCGGTGGGTGAGTTTTATCGCGCCTTTCGGGCATTTTACGGCGCACACTCCGCATCCGATGCAAAAGGAGGAGTCGATGACCGGATCCATTCGTCTTTTTGAGGACGGTTTTTGCGTTGGCCTCATCTCGATCGCATCAATGGGACAGGCCGTGGCGCATTTGCCGCAGCCGGTGCATTTGTCCTCGTGCGCGCCGGCTATGTAATTGGAGGTGACAACGGCGTTGGCATAGCCGTACTTGCTGATTCCCGACAGGGCGACGCAGCAGCACTTGCAGCAGTGGCAGATGAACGTGACGTTGTCCTTGACGTTCTCGCCGCAGAAGGCCAGGCCGAGCTCCCGCGACCGGGCGATGTTTTCCAGCATCTCCGTGCGGGAGACCTTTTTCGCCAGCTTGTTCCGTATCCAGTAGTCCGCGGCGTACCCGAAGGTCGAGCAGGTGTTAAGGGGCATGTCGCATTCCCTGCTGCCGGCGTGCTTTTTTTTGTGGCGGCAGGAACAGATGCCGATGGAAAAGGTCTCATGGTCGCGTATGATGGATGCCGCCTTTTCGTAATCCAGTATTGCGGTGTATTCGCTCTCTTCGATGGAGCCCTCATGGGGAATGGACCGCATCAGGGAAATGACCTGGCCGTCCCCGAAATTCTTGTCGAAAAATTCGCCGGTCAGGTATTCGTTGAACATGCCGGCCCATTTCCTGTAATTGAGCTGCCCGCGGGTGCGCATCATGGTGAATTCAAAGATGCCGATGACCATGGGGGAGGGCATGTACTGGTACTCGTCATTTGCCCATATGTCGATGACCAGGCCTTTTTGCGCCAGCGCCTCCAGTATCTTCTGGAGCCGCACAGGCTCGAGGCCGGTTATGTCGGATATCCTGCCGAGGCTGGCAAGGCCGTAGGGCATGCTTGAGACAACCGCGGCTTCTTCGGGAGTGTAGAGTTCTTTCAGGATATTGTTGAGCGTTTCATTCCTGGGCACCCTGGTGCCGAGGGCGTCTATCGTGTCGCCCAGTTTCTGATACAGTTCCTTTGGCCCGAGATGTCCCATCCGTCCCCCCCCTTGCGGTTTTCTGTATGATAGCGGCCAGGCGGGCACTGTCAAGCCAATATTCTGGCCGCATCATGCCGAATATCTGGTTGACTTTTTTGTTTTCTGCATCATAATCAGTGTGCTGCCGAAGCAAGGTCAAAGACCGGGAGGATCATCATGGGGCTGTTTTCACCGAACGTTGAACGAATGAAAAAGAAAAATGATATGGCCGGATTGGTACGGTGCCTTCAGCATAAGAGCCCTTCCGTGCGCTACCGGGCCTTCCTCCTTCTGGCGGGAGAGAAATCAATTGGCGACGACATCATCAAACACCTGAAAAAAATGCTCAATGACCCTGATGAACGGGTGAGGACGGCCGCGACGCTTAAGTTCGCGGCCCTCGGCGCTCCCCTTCTGTCAAAGAACCTGGTAGAACTGATATCGGAGGGCGGCAGGAAGGAAAAGATCAGTCTCCTGAAAATAATCGCGGGCCGCGGCCGCGACGTGGACGGTCCCATCATGGAAGCGGTCGTCCTGGCCCTGGAAGACCGGAACGGGATCGTCAAGCTCAATGCCATGGAGGCCGCCGGGTCAACGGGAAGCCCTCACCTGGTGCCCCGGATAGCCGAATACCTGAACGACCGGCATCCCGACATGAGGATCAAGGTGGCCCAGGCCCTGTGCTGCATCGGCAACGATGCCGCCGTAGACCACCTGATCGGCCTCCTGGCGGATTCAGACGCCGGCGTGCGGGGCGCGGCGCGGGCGTGCCTGGAGAATGTCGATTCACCCCGCGTCCGGATGGCCCTCCATGACGCGCGGTACGCGCGCCTCATCCGCGGTATGGGCGGCCTGGTGCCGGACCGGATCGAAACGGCGAAACAGATCGGCGTCGAGGGGATCGCGGAAGGCCTGCCGCTCCTCCACCGGGCATGCCGGGACCGCTACAAAGGGGTGCGCATCGAGGCCGCGCGGTCCATCGCCGTCTTCGGCGACCCGTCGTCTGTGGAGGTCCTGTCGAAAATTCTTAATGACAAGTATTACGATGTGCGCCTTGAGGCGGTCAGGGCCCTGGGCAGGATTGCCGGCCAGGCGTCAATCGACGCGCTCCAGCCGGCACTGGAGGATAAAAACAAGCGGGTGCGCGGCGAGGCACGCCGCGCCGTCAGTTGCCTCAAAACCATGGGTGAGTAACGGCTTACATCATTTTCGCGGGATCGTGGAAATGACAGCGGCGGCCGCTTATTCGGTTTTCGTTTTATCCGGAACATACTCATGGAAACTCTCTGCCACGTCGTGAATGCTGCCGTCCCAGAGAAATTTCCTCGTTTCGGCGATGATGACGCCGTTCAGCAGGATCAGGGCGATAAGGTTCGGGATCGCCATGAGCATGTTCATCATGTCCGCCAGGTCCCACACCAGCGGGAGCGACACCACGGAGCCCACCATGACTGCGCCGACCCAGAGGACGCGGTAGGGCACGATCGACCGCTTGCCGAAGAGATATTCCACCGAGCGCTCGCCGTAGTATGACCAGCCCAGGATCGTCGAATACACGAAGGTGAGGAGCCCCACCGTGAGGATTATCGGTCCCGCCACCGGGATTTCGGCGAAAGCCCGCTTGGTCATGACCGCGCCGTTGATCGAGCCGAAGTCGCCGGGAAAACGTATGATGGTGCTCACCAGGACCATACCGGTTATGGCGCAGACCACCACCGTGTCCCAGAAGGTGCCGGTGGCGGACACCAGGGCCTGCTTGACCGGGTTGTTCGTTTTTGCCGCGGCGGCCACGATGGGCGCGGACCCCAGGCCGGCCTCGTTGGAAAAGAGGCCCCGGGCGATGCCGTAGCGCGCCGCCATCATGACCGATGCGCCGATGAAGCCTCCGCCGGCTGCCTGGGGCGAGAAAGCGGATTGCCCGATAAGGACCAGGGTGTCGACCATCACCGCGCGGTTTATGAAAAGGATGATAAGGCATCCTAGTATGTAAAAGAAGGCCATGAAAGGGACCAGGAGCGTGCATACCCTGGCAATGGATTGGACTCCGCCGAGGATAACTATAGCTGTAATTGCGGTTACGAAGATGCCGGTGACCCAGAGGGGCGCCCCCAGGGTCTCCTGCGCCAGGGTGGATATGGAATTGGCCTGCACCATGTTGCCGATGCCGAAGGCGGCGATTGACGTGAACACGCAGAAGAGCACCGCCAGCCACTTTTTCCCCAGGCCCCGCTCGAGGGCGTACATCGGCCCGCCCAGCATGGTGCCGTCGGAAGTCTTGACCCGGTATTTGACCGATAGCACCGCTTCGCCGTACTTGGTGGCGTAGCCGAACACGCCGGTGAGCCAGCACCAGAGGACAGCGCCGGGCCCGCCCAGGGCCACGGCGGTCGCCACGCCGACAATGTTCCCGGTGCCGATGGTGGCGGCCAGGGCAGTGGTGAGGGCGCCGAAGTGGTGAACGTCGCCGTGTCCGTCGGCGTCACGGGAGAATGAGAGCTTAATGGCAAGGCCGACATAGCGTTGGATGAATCTCAGTCTGAGCGTAAGGAACAGGTGGGTGCCGAAGAGAATAACCAGCATCGGGGGCCCCCACAGGTAGCCGTTGATCCATTTAATGATATCATGAAGTATTTCCATTCATTACTCACGTGCCGGTGCGAAATTCCTCGATCGTCTTTCCCCGGATGCACTCGGCCAGCTCCCACACATAGTCGTATATATGCAGGCCCTTGGAACAGGCGATGATCTCGCCGTCCTCAACGCCGATTTCCGATGCCATGTATTCCTTCATCATCTGCATGGCCGCCAGGTTGGCGGGGAAGCCGCCCCAGAGGTCCCAGGAACGGAAGTATATGATGAAATTGAGCCGGCCGTCCTGTATGCGCGTGTCTATGAGGCGCAGGCAGGGAGGATCGAGGAGAATCATGTCCGCCGGGTGCGCCACCTGGAGCACCATCTGGTTGTTGCGGTGGCCCTTGTTCCTGTAGGTCCATATGCAGAGCTCCATCTGGTTGATGTAGAACCTGCCGTCTTCCTCGATAATTATCTTACGATCTTCCCAGACATCACGGTCCTGGATAAGGATATGCTCATAGCCATGGGTGTTGTATTTTTCCGCATAGCCGGTCGGTATCGGATACTTGCAGATGCGCTGGCCGTAGGTATAGGATTCGCCCGGTTTTGCCTCTCCGGTCATCAGGTACGGAAGATAGTCGGTAAGATAATCGTCGGCCACCGGGTTGGGCAGATTATACTGGCCCGGTATCTGGGGCAGGAGTGGCTGTTCGCCCGGTCTTTTGATGTGCACGGTGATGAAATCGAACTCGAGGCGCTTCTCGCCCGCGTATGATCCCCGGTCGATGATGAAATCCCGCCCAACTTCGAGGCATTTGTAAACGGCCTGGAACCACGCGTCGGGGAGGGTCGTTGCTTCGATCAGTATGGGGCGCAGCCCTTTTACCGTGCTGTTCATATCTGTATCCTGTCGGGGATTAGGTGCTTCAGGCGATTATAGTATGTCCGACGAGTTTGTATTCTGTCAAGAACTAACAAGGGCCGGCATCTGCCATGATGTAAAAAAATAATAAATCCTTGACTCGGCTTCTCAAGGTGATAACGTTTCATCCGGCATCATCCACATTGGATAACGGCATGGACGAAAAGGGCTCTTCTCAAGAACAGAAAACAATCACCCTCCCATCTGAAAAAATCGTGAACAGGCCAGAAATACTCATGGGAACATCCGGCTGGCATTATGATGACTGGAAGGGCCTCTTTTATCCGGAGAAACTGGGACGGAATAATGATCCCTGCGGATACGCTGTTAAAAATGCCGATACCCTCAATAAAATACTTGCCGGTTGATGGTGTCAGAGCAAAGTCGTGGGTGTCAGAGTAAATGCCCGGGCTATTGTGCCGATAGTTATCGGTGAACATGAGTTAAGATTTTGATAGACAATAGAATTGATGCATTATACCGATAGTTATCGGTATTATTCCAGAAATAATGGTGTCAGAGTAAAATCTGGCAACATAAGAGGGGGTGCTCTCCCGGAGAGAACTCATATATGAGCTATTTTGCAAAAGAAACCGCCGATTCGATGCGCTCCTATCTTGAAAAAGGAATGCCCCGCTATATGGACATCCTTCGCGAGATGATAGGGATAAACTCCTTTACCCTGAACCCGGCCGGCGTGAATCGTCTTGGCGACTACACGGCCGGCGTGTTCCGGGACCTCGGCTTTGCCGATGAACGGGTGCAGTCGGTCAATCCCTCCTATGGAAAACACCTGATCCTTTCCAGGCCGGGAAGATCGCCGATTGTGATCGGCTGCGTGTCCCACCTCGACACCGTCTTCAGTCCGGAAGAGGAGGAGCGGAACAACTTCCGCTGGCGCGTTGACGGCGACCGCATCTACGGTCCCGGCACGGAGGACATCAAGGGCGGCACCGTGGTGATTCTCATGACCCTGGAGGCGCTGAAGCACGCCGCGCCGGAGGTTTTTGACGGCGTCACATGGTCCATCCTCATGGACGCCTCCGAGGAAACGGAGTCCGTGGATTTCGGCGACCTCTGCAGGCGCCTCGTGGGCTCGAATTCCTTCGGCTGTCTGATATTCGAGGCCGGAAGGATGCGGGACAACATCTTCAGCGTTGTCACGTCCCGCAAGGGGAGGGCCGAGATAAAAATCACCGCGGAGGGGAAGGGGGCCCATTCCGGGGTATCGCACAAAAATGGAGCCAGCGCAATAGCGCAGCTGGCGGATGTCATCGGGAGGATCGAGGCCGTTACCGACTACAAACATGAGCTTACGGTGAACGTGGGCCGGGTCGCCGGCGGCTCCCAGATCAACCGGGTGCCCCATTTCGCCGAGGCCCATGCGGAGATGCGGGCCTTCTCGCCGGCCGTGTTCGACAAGGCCCTCGCGGACATCATGGCCCTGGACGGCTATTCCAGCGTAAAAAGCGCAGATGGAGGCTTTGCCTGCCGCACGGCAGTCGAACTGGTGCGCAAGGTCCCGGCCTGGCCGGACAATCCCGCGTCCGAAAAGCTCCACTCCTTCTGGGAATCCGCCGGCAGGCTCCTCGGATTAACCGTCAATCTCGAGAAGCGGGGCGGCCTTTCCGACGGCAACTACTTCTGGGACTATATGCCGACGATAGACGGCCTGGGGCCCGCCGGCGGCAATCCCCACTGTTCCCAGCATTCCGATGACGGCACCAAGGAACAGGAGTACGCTGTCAAATCCTCCTTTGTCCCCAAGGCGGTCCTCAACGCAATGGCGATAATCAGAATGATTGGATCATAGCATTGTCGTGTAAAGTTCAAATTTGAATATCATCATTTTTTGGCCTTTTTTAATTGACGTGAACAATATTTTTCACAACAGTGTACCCATCATTTAATCCTCTTTCGGAGGCCTGCCAATGAATCTGCTTCTTGTCCTGGGAATTTCCATCGTCGCGCTGGCTATCGGTTATTTCTTCTACGGCCGTTTTATTGAAAAGAATTTCGATGTGGACGGCACCCACAAGACCCCTGCCGTCGAATTCGAAGACGGCGTGGACTACGTCCCCACCCACAAGATCGTCATCTTCGGACACCACTTCGCTTCCATCGCCGGCGGCGGTCCGATAATCGGGCCCTGCGTGGGGCTTATATTCGGGTTCCTGCCGGTATGGTTATGGATCATAATCGGCACAATCTTTATAGGAGCGGTCCATGACTATTCGGTGCTCCTGGCTTCGATGCGGGAGAAGGGACGGTCCGTCGCTGAGATCGCGGAAAAGACCCTGGGCCGCACAGGCTTTCTCCTGTTTATCGGCTTCACCATCATCATGCTTCTCATGGTCACCTCGGTGTTCCTGACCCTTACGACCACGGCCCTTTCATCGAAATACCCGGTGGAGTTTTTCGGCGCCGGGGACCTGGGCATCCGCACCGTGGTGGAGAACGGCGTCACCTACGCCGTCATCGGCGGCATCGCCTCGACCTCGGTCATCGTCATAACCTGTTGCGCTCCCTTTCTTGGGTATTTCCTCTATAAACGCAAAGCAAACGCCTGGATCATGGCCATCGTGGCGATTGCCGTTTGCGCGATCTCCATTGAGATCGGACTGATGTTCCCGATTAAAATTGATTCCTTCGTATGGATGGTTATCCTGTCAATATACACGATATTCGCCGCCGGCGTTCCGGTGTGGATCGTGCTCCAGCCGCGGGACTTCACCAACTCCTTCCTGCTCTATGGCGGCGTTCTCGCCATGCTCATCGGCGGGTTTGTCCTCGGGTTCCAGGGCGCCACGGTTGATGCCCCGATGCTCAACCTCGAAGTGGGGGCCCAGCATCTCGGGTACGTGTGGCCGATACTTTTCATCACCGTGGCCTGCGGCGCCATCAGCGGCTTCCATGCCCTGGTCGCCGGCGGCACCACGGCCAAGCAGGTGAACTTTGAGAAACCCGATTCCCGCATCGTCGCCTACGGCGGCATGTCCCTCGAGGCCCTCCTGGCCGTCATGGTCATCATCACCATAGGTTGCGGCATCAGCTATGACAAGCTCTGCAACATCGTCTTCCCCGTGGACCCGGCGGTCAAGGCAAACCCGGTCCTGGCCTTCGCCCTGGGCGTGGGCGGCCTGATGAACAAATCGGTCGGCCTTCCGGTGGTGTACGGCGCGGTCTTCGGCATCCTCATGGTGGAGGGCTTTGTCGTGACCACCCTTGACACCGCGGTCCGCCTCAACCGGTACCTCTTTGAGGAGCTCTGGCGCATGATGTTCAAGAACGTGCCGAAGATACTCAATACATATATCTTCAATTCCCTGCTCTGCGTGGCACTGATGTTTATACTGGCTTACTTCAACGCCTTCAAACAGCTCTGGAACCTTTTCGGCTCCGCGAACCAGCTTCTGGCGGCCCTGTCCCTGATCACGGTTAGCATCTGGCTCCTGAAAAAAGGGAAAAAGTATCTTTTTGTTCTGATTCCCGGTGTTTTCATGCTGGTAACCACCATCGTGGCCCTCTTGGTAATTCTGATGAACGAGTATATCCCGAAGGGAAACTGGATGCTGTCCGCCGGCGATATAATCCTTCTCTGCCTTTCTGTCGGTGTTATCGTGTTGGGCTTCAAGCAGTTCATGCTAAGCCGTAAAACGGCGGCGTAAGTGGCTGATAAACGACATTATACCCCGGTTGGGCATCATCCCGGCCGGGGTTTTTATGGTTTTTTCACTTGGAGTGATCTTTAATATTCTTGCGGAATTTGTATATACCGATAACAATCGGTTTTATAGTAAAAAAGAAGGATCACTGTGAGTGGGGTGCCGATAACTATCGGACAATTCCGGTGTACAAGAGGCGGCCAAAGCAAATATGGTCCTCAAGATACCGATAACTATTCCGGTAAGATCGGTATCCATGCCTCCGTATTTCTCAATCCGGCTGCTCTGACACCATTCAAACAAAAACCATTTGACGGTATGCGTCAATTATCTGTTGTAAAATAATTGCATCCAGTTGAACAGGAAGGAAGAAATCATGAAGCAGATAGCCAGCGGAAAGATACATGAGCGCATACACGTGGCGGGAAACCTGGCGTATCCCGGGTACGTGATTACCGGCGATTCGAAGTGCGCCATGATCGAAGGGGGCATCAACCTCATGGGCCCGCTCTATCTGAAATCGATAAGAGGAATTTTGGGTGACGCGAAACGCCTTGACTATCTTTTTATCACCCATTCTCATTATGATCACCTGGGGTCGGCCTTTTATCTGAAGCAGAACATTCCGGGCCTTGCCGTCGGCGCCCATGAACGGGTGGCCCCGCTTCTTCAGAAGGATTCGGTCATTGCCATGATGAACCGTCTCTCCGAGATTCAGCGGGCTATTTTTAAGGACATCGCCGGTGACGAGGACCTTCGCATCAGGCCCATGGAATTCGACCTGTCGCTGAAAGAGGGCGATGAATTCGACCTGGGCGGTCTCACGTGCCGGGTCTACGAAGTGCCGGGCCACACCAGGGATTCCCTCGCTTTTTATATCCCCCAGTTGAAGGCCCTGTTCCCGGGAGAGGCGGCCGGTGTGCCGCAGGGCAAGGAGGGGATAGAGCCCCAGGTCGAGTTCCTGTCATCGTTTGACGACTACCTGGCCTCCCTGGATAAGATGATCGCCCTGGCCCCGGCGATGATCTGCATCGGCCACGGCTGGGTCCTTTCGGATGACGACGCGTCAGAGTTCCTCGTCAGGTCGCGCGCGGCCACCTTCGAGTACCGGAAGCTCATCGAGCAGTACATAAGCGATGCCCATGGAGACATTGAAAAAGCCATCGAAACGATGGCCCGGAAGGAATACGACGAGAAGGGGACCATTTACCAGGAGCGCAACGCCTATCTCACCAACCTGACGGCCCAGGTGAAGCATATTGCGGGTTTGATGCGAAATTAAAGAAGATCCTTGCCGCCTTCGATTGCGCCGAACAGGCGCGGCTGGCCTGCTTGGCCGATGCCGCCGAACTGGAACAGCTCGGGTTTGATCCGATGCCGCGGGGATACCTTGATTTCGGAAGGATGTTCGACCGCCCGAAGGATATCGTCATAAACTCAACGGGCTGTTGATGCTTGAGAAAACCAATGATCTCAAGGGGATGCTCCGTTCGGTCTTCGGCGAGTAGTATTGCTGCGGCAAAAAGCCGTCGCTCGTCAGGTCTCGTCTCAAGCGCATGAAGAGCGAGATCGACCGGGGGCTTGGGCCGTTCGGAAGAAATCTGCGGTACCTGTTCTGGCTCAATTAATGAGGGGAGTTTTTTTCCTGTCCCGGTTGTACTGGCAAACGAGCTTTTTGTCCGGCGTTGCCAGGGCGATGACCAGGGTGTTCTTGTTGTTGGTCAGTGTATAGGTGTAACCATACAGGTTGTCGCCCTTTCTGTTGCGGAAATCAAGGGTGTCGCCGTCGATCTTCCCCGTCAGCTCGTAAACCGACTTTTCACCGGTGATCAGCTCGAGGGATATGCGGAACTTGTTGTGACGGATTTTCTCTATCTCGATTGACCTGCCGCACCAGGGGTCGATGTAGGTGGGCACTTTCGTGTAGCTGCCGTTGAAATCCGACATGAGGGCAAGGGCCGCCGTCGAGCAGAGCGCGGAGATGAGTGCGGTTGTAATAAATAGCTTCATAATGTCCTCATATGAAGCGACCGGACGTCGCGGTCGGCCCGTGGCGCTCCGCGTCAGGAGTAGCTGATAAGCCTCCCCACGTCCATCACTGTCGCGTATATCATAAGTCCTATGATGAGCAGCCACCCGACCACCATGATCGGCACGAAGAGCGGCCTCAGGCGGATGCTGATTTTTTCGAGAATACAGAAGAGTATCTTCCCCCCGTCGAGCACCGGCAGGGGCAGCAGGTTGAAGATGGCGAGATTGGCGCTGATGATGATGGCCAGCCTGACGGCGTTGGCCCCGTCGCCGCCGATGAACCGGCCGCCGTCATGGAGTATGCCGACGATGCCCGATATGCTGCCCGGTTTTGCAAACAGGTTTATGAAGGCGATGAAGATCCGTTGTATCAGGTCCGCGGACTGGATAAACGGCTGAAATAAAACACCGGCGGGAGAGAACCCGGTCTGGACGATGTTGAGTGCCCCGAACAGGAGAATGATCAGGGCCAGGTTGGCCATTGGACCGCCCATGGAGAAGATGATCCGCCTGCTGATGGGAATCAGGAAGTATTCATGCTCGTCCTTCACCGCGGGCAGGACGTATCCTCCCAGGGGGACCAGGGAGAGGCGGTATTCGGTGCCGCGGACCCTTTTTTTCCAGAGCGCGGGGCCGAATCCGATGGAGAAGACTTCAACGGACACGCCCACGGCGCGTGCCGCGATAAAATGGCCCAGTTCGTGGACAAGGATCAGTAAGCCTATTATTATTGAAACTGCAAGGTAATTCATCATTCCTCAGTAAGTGCACATTTTTTTTTAGAAAAAATTGATTCGGATTTTGTTACAAGAAATTAGCAGTGCCCCATTCGCCCCCCAACCCCCCGGAGGGGGGCTTGTAAATCAACAATTATTATAAAAGTCCCCCTCCGGGGGGTTGGGGGGGGGTGGAAAAAACGGTATTCAATGTTAGTCGCTGTGGTCCTTGCCGTCCTGGACCTTGACGAAGGCCCTGGCCTTTTCAGCGATCTTTTCTTTCGTCCATTCCTTCGGATCTTCCATCCGGGAAGCCTTGGGCCCCAGGTCGTAGGAGTTGGCCTTGAGGATGGCATCGATGCCGAGGGGGGCCGTGTCCTTGGAATTGAGCACGTTCACGACCATGTTATACACGAAGTCCTCAACGCCCTTTGCCATCCGGGCGCGCACCTCAGCGGGGAGGCCGCATAGCTTGTTCTCGAAGGGCAGGTTCAGCTTCTTGTAATCGCCCGCCTTCAGGGATTTCTCCGTGGCGTATTTCACCATCTCCTCCCACATCTCCTCGGTGACGCCGGCGCCCTTCACCTTCTTGAAGTTCTTGTTCGCGTCCATCTGGGCGTTGCCGTAATCGTTCACCTCGAGGCCCCACGAGATCATCTGCAAAGCGGTGGCCACGTTGGCCTTGGTGGTCCTGGTCTTCTGCGCGATCTGGCGCAGGCGCTCCGAGCTGTTGCCGGAGGTGCCGTGCTGCGCGCCGGACACCTTGTATTTCTCGATGGCCTGGTGGATCTTCGCGGTCAGGTCGACCTGTATCCCGGCGTCGCTTTCCTCGATGCCGTGGGTGGTGCCGTTGTTCAGGGCGATCCAGTCGGGGAAGATGTCATGGGCGTTCAGGCCCTGGATCAGGAAGAGGGCCTCTTCCGGCGTCGACAGCCCTTCCTTGCCTTTGATTTCCCCCACCTCGGTCTCGAGGCCGGCCCATTTCGGGACCAGCGGGTTGAGCTCGATGCTTGCCAGCAGGTTCCTGTCGTCGGTCAGGTGGGACGCGTCGATGGCGATCGACGTGATCCCGGCCTCGAACATGGTCGGTATCTCGGTCTTGGCCGTCGCCAGGTCCTTGTCGTTCTGTATCCCGTAGTGGTCGGCGTGGATCGCCACCGGCACGGTGATGCCCAGTTCGTTGCAGACCTGGTCGATGAGGGCGGCCATGTTCCAGTAGTTGACGGCGCAGTACGCCTTGGCGCCCCCCTCGGACTTGGCGATCTCGAGGATGACGGCGGCGTTGGCCCGCTGGGCGGCCATCAGTGTCCCGCGGATCACGAAGCTGTTGCGGACGTTGGCCGCAATGGCGATGGCGTTCCCCTTCGCGATCATGGCCCGGTCTATCACCTTGCCGCTCACGATGAGCGCCTTGGAATTGGGGAAAAGCTTCACTATGTTTGGCGGCCGTCCGACTTCGAGGGCCTTCAAGAAATCCTTGCTATAAGACATGATGTTCCTCCTTCCTCTTTTTATAGTGCTCCACGTATAATTGCATGACATGCATCAGGTGCGCGTGAGATAGATGCGGCAGCTTTTTCTACAATAAGGAAGAAATTTTGATTTTTTATCAAGTCAAAATTGGACCGGCAAATGCAATTAATCCCGACGCCATGACAAATTTTGATTTTTGTTCGATTTATTGGAATTTTGAGTTTTCGCGAGTGATGGATTATGTAATTAGATGAAGGCAATAAAAAACCCGGGAAATCTTGCTGTTCCCGGGTCTTTCTTTTCACATCGTATCTCGGGTGCATCTTACTTCGCCACCTGGAAGGCCGTGTCTCCCCAGGAGACCTTCCAGCCGTCGGACTTGACGCCGTTGCGCTCGCTCCCGGCGTACTTGTCCAGCCCCTTGACAACCAGGACCTTGACATTGCCGCCCGTGTCCTTTGCTATGACACCGGCATGGATGGCGGCCATACATACCGACGAGTCGGTGGTGTAGGTGTCGGTGCCCCGTACGACCCCGCCCGCGCAGTTGGCGGGACAGCTCACGGTGAACGTTGCGCCGGCGTTCTTGTCCTTGGCCGCCACGTCCCTCATTTTAGTGGCGCAGTCCACCGATATGGCCTTATTGCAGCCCAGGGCCGCCACCGCCATCAAAGAAAAAGCGATAAGAATGATTCAGCTTTCGCTCACCCGCCGAAATAGTACGTCCTGTACGATGGCGGGCGGGGGCAGCCTGCCCCCTGTTCGCGAAAGCTGCCCCCCGGCCCCATATAATTTGTGCGCGTTCGCTCAGTGTCATCAATGGCCGCCTGGCTCGTGTTCGCGATTATTTTAATTATACTCTTGTAACAATCAATGCCGCTTGCATACCTATTATTCTATTTCAATAATGCGTCCGGAAATTGGTTTCAGGGGGACAGGGGCGCATTTTCTGGTGGACAAAAAATATGGTTTTTTACATTTCGTAATAAAGATATACTTTGTTAATAAGCTTGGGGAGTGATCCTATGGATTATGCCGAAATTGAAAAGCTCACCGAAAAGGTGAAGGCTGAAAATGATTTTGTGGTTAAAATAAAAGAGGAGATCGCGAAGGTCATCGTGGGCCAGGAAGCCCTGGTCGACCGGATCCTCATATCATATATCTCCGGGGGCCATGTCCTCATCGAGGGCCTGCCGGGCCTGGCCAAGACCCTGGCCATCCGGGCCTTTTCCCGGGCCATCGACACGTCCTTCCAGCGCGTGCAGTTCACGCCGGACCTGCTTCCCGCGGACCTCATCGGCACCCGCATCTATAACCCGAAGGAGATGGACTTCTTCACCAAGAAGGGCCCCATCTTCACGAACCTGCTCCTGGCGGACGAGATCAACCGGGCCCCGGCCAAGGTGCAGTCGGCGCTCCTCCAGGCCATGGAGGAGAAGCAGGTCACCATCGGCGAGGAGACCTACACCCTGGAGAAGCCCTTCATGGTCCTGGCCACCGAGAACCCCATCGAGCAGGAGGGGACCTATCCGCTCCCCGAGGCGCAGCTCGACCGCTTCTTCATGAAGGTGCTGGTGGACTACCCCACCCACCGGGAGGAAAAGGATATCCTGAACCGCTTCAGCGACATCAAGGTGGACAACGTGAAAAAAGTCCTGGCGCCGGACAGGATCGCGAAGAAGGCCGAAATCATCGAAAAGATATATATCGACGACAAGCTCATAGACTACATCGTCACCATCGTGGGCGAGACCCGAAAGCCGTCGCGGAAGGAGCTCAAGAAGTACATCGAGTTCGGCGCGAGCCCCCGGGCCTCCATCGCCCTGATGAAGGCGTCGCGGTGCATCGCCTTCATCCGCGGCCGCGGCTTCGTCACGCCCGACGACGTGAAGGAGATCGGCGCGGACGTCCTGCGCCACCGCATCATCCTCTCCTATGAGGCGGAGGCGGACGGGAAGAACGCCGACGACGTGGTGAAGATGCTCTTCGATTCCGTGGAGGTCCCGTAAGTGGAAGCGCAGGAGCTCACGCTCTTAAAGAAGATACGGCTGCAGCCCGGGAAGAAGATCAACACCCTGTTCATGGGCGAGTACCACTCCGCCTTCAAGGGGCACGGGCTGTCCTTCGATTCCGTCCGGGAATACCAGTACGGCGACGACATCCGGAGCATCGACTGGAACGTGTCCGCGCGCATGCGCAACCTCTACGTGAAGCAGTACATCGAGGAGCGGGAGCTCTCGGTGGTGCTCATGATCGACATGTCGGGGTCCACCGAGTTCGGCGGCGGTCCGCGGAAGCGCGACCTGATCCTGGAGGTGGCGTCCCTCTTCCTGAACCTGGCCCAGATCAACAACGACCGCGTGAGCGCCTGCCTTTTCACGGACCGCATCGAGCGCTACATCAGGCCCAAGAAGGGGCGCAAGTTCATCCTCAAGGTCCTCGACGAGATACTGAAGTGCCGCCCCGCGGGCCGCGGGACCGACATCGGCGGCGCCGTCGATTTCATCCAGCGCGTCCTCAAGAAGAGGAGCATTATTTTCATCATTTCCGATTTCCTCGACCGGGACGACAGCTTTATCCTCAAGATGAAGCTCCTGGGTCGCAAGCACGACATCATCCCCGTGCAGGTTTCCGATCCCATGGAGAAGGAGATACGCTTCTTCGGCCTCACAGAGTTCGTGGACCTGGAAACCGGCAAGGTCTTCCTCTCCGACGCTATCCCCGAAAAGGGGAGGTTCCCGGTCCTCACGGAGTTCAACGCCATCTCCCTGAGCACGGCGGAGCCGATCGAGATCCCCATCCTGAAGTTCTTCGAGAAGCGCAACCGCACCAGACTGACGAGGGCGTAGCATCATGAAGGAGAGGATCATAACATTAATGGCCGTCCTGCTCACCGCGTCGGCCATGGCAGGCGAAGTGAACGCCCCCAGGATCAAGGCCACGGTCACGCCGGAAAAGGCCACGGTGGGCGCCGTCCTCGATTACCGGGTGAACGTGGCGGGCAAGGGCCTCGGCGCCGTCACCATCGTTCCCCCCGAAAAGCGCGAGGTCTTTCCCGATAAAAAGAAGACCCCGGCCCCGCCACGCAAGGAGGGCGATGAAGAAGCCGATGAGGACCCGGCCCAGTACGTGCCCCTCTATGTCATCCATACCGTGAAGAAGGACGACCGGTCAGATGCAGCCATGACCGACATCACCGTGACGGTGCAGATCTCCTTTTATCGCCCCGGCACCTGGCAACTCCCGGACATCGAGATCAGGGGAGCCGACGGCATTGCCATTGGGTACAAGTCCCCGTCGGTGACGGTCGCCGCGGTCAACGAAAAGGGCGAGTACCAGGAGATCGAGCCGCCCCTCTCCCTCGGCGGCAACTGGTGGCGCCTGGTTATCCTTGTGCTGGTCCTGGCGGTCCTCGCCGTCGCCGGCTTCTTCGCCTGGCGTTACATACGTAAGATGATTGAAGAACGGCGGTCTGCCCCGGTCGTCGTGCCCCCCATCGATATTTTCATGAAAGAGATAGAACAGTTCAACGGCGACCGGCTGATTGACGAGGGGAAGATCGAGGAGTTCGTCTTCGGCATATCCATGATCTTCCGCAAGTTCCTGTCCCTCCAGTTCCGCTTCGACGCGGCTGAGATGACCACCTATGAAATAGAAAAGAAGATCAAAAAGGTCTTCCCGAAAAACATCCATGACGCATACGCGGGCCAGATCATGGCCGGCTTCAACCTGTGGGACCTTTCCAAGTTCGCGGAGTTCACGCCGTCGCCGGAATTGCTCCGCGCGAGCCTGGCGAAAACGGTCGACCTGGCGAAACAGATTTCAGGAGAGATGAGCGGTGTCCTACCTCGAGTTTAAAAATCCGATGTTCCTGCTTCTCCTGATACCGTGGGGGCTCATGCTCTTCTGGTTTCTGTTCCGGAGGATCTACGACCGCGAGGCCGCCGTGGCCATCTCGTCGGAGACCGTGGTGCGGACGAGAAAATCGATACGGGCGCAGACCTACCGGTTTCTTCCGGCCCTGCGCTTCGCCGCCATCCTTCTCCTCATCATCGCCCTGTCCCGGCCGGGCAAGGGTATCCACTATTCGAGCATCAAGAACCTGGGCGTCGATATCATGATTTCAATGGACGTGTCCCTTTCCATGCTGGCGGAGGACTTCCAGCCGAAGAACCGCCTGGCCGTGTCCAAGCAGGTGATCAGGGACTTCGTGGGGCGGCGGAAGACCGACCGCATCGGCATGGTGGTCTTTGCCGGCGAAGCGTACCTCCAGTGCCCCCTCACCCTGGACCACGATATCATCCAGGACATCGCCGGCGAGGTCGATTTCGAGTCGGTGCACGTGGACGGCACGGCCATCGGCGACGCCATCGCCCTGGCGACGGCCCGCATGATGGACAGCAGGGCGAAGAGCAGGGTCATCCTCCTCGTCACCGACGGCATGAACAACCGGGGCAGCATCGATCCGGAAACGGCGGCCAAGGCCGCGGCCGAGATGGGGATCAAGATCTACACCGTGGGCATCGGCAAGAAAGGGGAGGCGGTCCCGTATCCGACCGGGTTCATGGGGATGAAGCAGCAGGTCGTCCTCGACATGGACGAGGACTCCCTAAAAAACATTGCGGAACTGACCGGCGGGAAGTATTTCAACGCCACGTCCAGCGGCGTGCTCTGGCAGAACTTCAAGGACATCGATCGCCTCGAGAAGAGCCAGGTCGAGCTGAAGCAGTACCATGAGTTCTACGACCGGTTCCAGTGGTTCCTGGTGGCGGCCGCGGCCCTGTTCTTCGTCGAGATACTCCTTAGGTCGGTCGTGTACAGGAAGGTGCCGTGATGTTCCAGTTCGGCAATTATCCATACCTGGTTTACGTCGTCTCGGTCTCCGCCGTAGTGCTGGGCCTTTTCGCCTTCTACATCGCGTGGAAGCGGCGGGCCATCGAGATCATGAGCCGCGGGATCGCGAGGAAGTACCTGATCCGCGGCTCCGGGAAGATTGCGATCGTCAAGCAGGTCCTCATCATCCTCGCCATCATCCTTTTTGCCCTTGCCGTGCTCCGGCCCCAGTGGGGCGAACTGGCCCGCGAGGTGAACAACGAGGGCTCCGACGTCCTCATAGCCCTTGACGTGAGCCCCAGCATGCTCGCCCAGGACGTGAAGCCGAGCAGACTGCAGCGCTCAAAGGACGCGATCCGGCTCATCGTGGAATCCCTCAGGGGCGACCGCGTCGGCCTGATCCTTTTTTCCGGCGACGCTTTTCTCCAGTGTCCCCTGACCAACGATTACGGCGCCTTCATGATGTTCCTTGACGCCGCGTCGCCCGATTCGATCAACCTCAAGGGGACGGACATCGGCATGGCCCTCAAGCAGGCGTACCGCGTTTTCCAGAAGAAGCGCCTCACCTCGCGGCTCCTCGTGCTCATAACCGACGGCGAGGACCACGAGGGCGCCGCGGAGGAGGCCGCGAAGCTGTTCCGCGACATGGACGTGTCGATCTACACCGTCGGCATCGGCGGCACCGGCGGCGAGGTGATCCCGACGCAGGGGAATGATTCGTCCCCGGACAGCTATTACCGTGACGACCGGGGCCGGCTGGTGAAGACGAAAAAAGACGTTTCATTCCTGAAGCGCATCGCCGGAGCCACCCGCGGCGCCTACATCGACATCTCGGACAGCTTTTCCGGCCTCAAGTTCATCAATGAGATCGTCGGCGACCAGCGCCGTAACAAGTACGGTTCGCGCATCATCAAGGAGCCGCGCGAGCAGTACCAGGTCTTCGTCTTCATCCTCCTCCTGCTTATCTCCTTTGAACTGATGCTGCCGGAGCGGAGAAGGTAATCTGCCCCGGCCCGGAAGCGCTGGTCATTTCCGGCATCTGGATATGCCCGGTTTTTGCAAGGAAAATCATTGACAATCCGAAGGTGCAATTTATCCCTGTACTATTCTTTTTAACGCCGGGAAAAATCCTATCCCTTTTAAAGGGCAGAACGCGCGGGCCTGACCGGTTCGCCGCGGGACCTGCGGTCATATGCCGCGAAGTGCCGTTCTGAACAAGGGCCGCCGCCGGGGTTTTTCCCGCTTTTCGGGGGAGGGAGCCGCATGCACAGGGCGGAAACGATTTTTAACGTGCTGGTAGTCACTGACAACAGGACCCTGGCCGCCAGCGTGCAGGAATATCTGGCCGGAAGCCGGTACAGCGCCGCGGTCTGCTCGGGCAGGACCGGCATTGTCCGCGCCGTTGCCGAGGCCACACGGAAAGACTCCGTCGACATCGTCGTCATTGACATGGCGATGCTGGTGTCGGCCGGCCGGGAGCTCGTCAGGACCGTCAGAAAGGCCGAAGGCCGCCCCGACATTGTCATGATAGGCGGCGGGGACCTAGCCTCCCTCAACGCGGATGAAATGAAGAAAGCCGCCCATGATTTCGTGCCCCCGGAACTTGACCGCGGCCACCTCCTCTCCCTCCTGGACCAGGCGGCGGACCGCCGCCAGAGGATCAAGGCCTCCCAGGAGCCGGACCCCTACCGGCAGACGTCCCTGGTCGACAGGCTGACGGGACTTTACAACCGGAGCTATTTCCGGGAGCGCGTCGAGCAGGAGATCAGCGCGGCCAGGAGAAAGAAAGGCGATTTTTCGGTGCTTCTCATCGAGATCAGGGACCTGAAGATGATCAATGAAGACCTCGGCAGGCACGCCGGGGACGATGTCCTGAAACGGGTTTCGGCAAGCCTGCAGGAGCATTGCCGCGGCTGCGACACCATTGCCCGCTGCGGCGGCGACGAGTTCGGCATCATCCTGTCCGAGGCATCGGTGGAAGGAGCGAAAAAGATCGCCGAGCGGATACTCTCCTCCTTTGCGGCCGACCGTGAAAACGGCGACGGCAGGCCAATCACCGCCTCAATCGGCATATCCTCATACCCCCGGCACGCGGAGGATTCTGAGGAACTGCTCCGAAAGGCGGACCACGCCCTCAAGGCCAGCAGGAGCGCCGGCGGCAACCGGTACGCCCTGGGCGAAAACTGAATCGGGGGAAACCCGCGTAACCTGCTGTAACATTTTTACCAGTGATCATTCTTATGAAATATTGATTGAAATGACCCCCCTGTCCCCCCGAGGGGGAATAAAGGATATACTTCATTTTGATAAAAATTCTTTGACATGCCGCTACTACAATTGAAAATATTTACAGATTGTATTTACTATATATAAGCCGGATTTTTCTGACACATATGAATTCAAAAGAAAATGTTGCGCAACGCATCCTGATCGATTCATGCCCCCTCAGGGAGGCAGGGGGGTCGGATATATGATACGTTCGAAATCATTACAGGTCCTCCTTGCCCTTGCCTTCGTTTCCATCGCCTGGCTTGATCCCTATCGTGACGCTGTATCCAGCGGGAACGATGAATATCAGCAGAAAAAATACAACAATGCCAAGCGTTACTATGAGAAGGCTGAACAGTACGCACCGGGCGAAGATGATAAAAAGAAGTTATCCTTCAACATGGGCGACGCCGATTACATGCTGGAGGACTACGATAACGCCCTTGCGGGGTACCAGCGGTCGATACAGTCCGATGACCGCGATGTCCAGAAAAAGGCCTTCTTCAACGCCGGCAACGCCTACGTGAAGCAGAAGAATTACCGCGAGGCGATACAGTCCTACATGAACGCCCTGAAGATAGACCCCAATTACGACCGGGCGAAGAAGAACATCGAGTATCTGCTGAAACAGATGGAGAATAAAAACAATCAGGACAAGAACAAAGGCAATAAGGACAAGAAGGATAACAACGATAACAAGCGGCAGAACAAAGACAAATCCGGACAGGACAAGAAAAACCAGCAGGAAGAACGGAACCGGCGGCAGCAGAAACGCGACCGCCAGGGCGGCGGGCAGATGAACCGGGAACAGGTACAGAATATCCTCCGCTCGCTGGAAAAGAGCCCTGTCCGCCGGCATAAAGGTGGCGGTGATGAAAAAAGGAAGCTTGAAAAATACTGGTAGGATGCTGATTTGCGCGGCGCTGGCGCTGTCCCTGGCGCCCGCCCTCCGCGCGGCCCAGCTTGAAACCGAAATCGACGATGCGGTGATCGAGGTCGGCGACACCACGTCGCTCAAGGTGAAGATGACCGGCGATCCCGGCGATGTCAAGCCGCTGAAATACCCCTCCGTTCCGGGGCTCAGGATAGAATACTCCGGCATGGAGCGGAGCTTTGAATACATAAACGGCAAGTCATGGTCAGGCGTGAAACTCCTCTTCACGGTGACCGCCCTCCGGAAGGGCAGCTACCGTATCCCTTCCTTCGTGTTCCAGCGCGGCGGACGGCAAATGATGTCCCGCGAGGTGGCCCTCACCGTGACCGGGTCGGGGGCGGGCACCGGGGGAGGCGGGGATGAAGGCCCCGGGGCCGGAGACATCAAGTCATCGGTCGAACTCTCTTCGGGCGCCGCCTATGTCGGCCAGCCCATTATCATGCGTTACTATATGCTCTCCTCCGGTCTCAGGGCGACGGTTCACCGCTTCAACGATCATCCCGAAACCAGGGGCTTCGCCATCAAGATGATCGAAGACCCGGCCCATGCCCGGGAGGGCGGCAGCGCGGGCGCCTATGAAAAGACCCACATCGTGACCTTTGCCCTGATCCCGGCCGGTGCCGGGGCCTACCGCGTCGGCGGCGGGTCCGCCGCGGTATCGGTCGAGGCGCCGGTGCGGCGCCGCAGCCGGGACGATTTCTTCGGATTCAATTTCCCCGGGATGTCGCGGCCCCAGGAGCTCTCCTTTGAAACGAAGCCCGTCACCATTATGCCGCTGCCGGCGCAGGGGAAGCCGGAAAAATTCCAGGGTGACATCGGCAGCTTCGCGATGAAGGCTGAATACGGGCCGGAAAAGGTAAAGGTCTACGAGGAGAAAAAGGTCACCGTCACCGTGGAAGGGAGCGGCAACCTGATAACCATGACGAAGCCCTACGTGGAAAAGGATGTGCCGGGGCTCAAGGTGATATCTGAGGAGGGGGAAAGCTCCCTGACGCTCGATGGCGGAAGGCTCACGGGGAGCAAGAAGTTCGTCTATACCCTGGTGCCGGAGAAGGCCGGCGAAATCAACGCGGGCCGGATCATGTTCTCCTTCTTCAATCCCGACAGTGGCCGGTACGAAACGGCTGAGACTAAGGAAATTTCCTTTGTCGCCACCGGGGACGGCGGCAGGGGGGGGGCCCGCTTTGACAACGAGGGGGACGAAAAGAAACTCGATATCAATCCTCTCTATTTTGTCCTTATTGTCCTCGCCGTGGCCGGAACCGTGGTCTTTGTCGTGCTCTGGGAGCGCAGGCGCTACAGCCTGGTAGCCGCCGCCGGCCGGGAACGGGATGACGCCGCGGAAAAGGAGACTGCTGACGAACGGGACTACTCCGCTGACGCGGCGAGCGCCGCCGATCGGGGCGACAGCGAGGGGTTCCTCAAGGCTGCTGAAAAGGCCCTTGAACAGGCACGCAGGAAGTTCGGCGGCTCCGTTCCGGAGCATGCGGAGAAGGACATGGCGCGCATCAGGGAAGAAATATACGGGTACAAATTCGGCCGCGGCTCCGTGGCCGCTGAAGACATGAAGCGGATCATCGAAGAGATCCGGAACTTGAAACAATAAAATATTTTTAAAGACGCGGTCTCAAGACCGCGTCTTGACGTTCACACCCTGTCCTTCGACTCCTGCCAGAGGCTCTCCATCTCGTCGATGGTCATCTCCTCGAGATTTTTCTCCATTTCCGCCGCGCGCTGCTCGATATACTGAAACCGCCTCGTGAATTTGCCTATGGTCATCTCCAGCGCCTCTTCCGGATTGATGTGCATGAAGCGCAGCAGGTTGGCGATGCTGAACAGGATGTCCCCTGCCTCGTCGGTTATTTTTTCCCTGTCGGAAGAGGCCATGGCCGCCTTGAGTTCCCCCGTCTCCTCGTCCAGCTTGGCCGCCACGTCCTCGATGCGCTCCCAGTCGAATCCCACGCGGGAGACCTTCTGCTGGATCCGGTACGCCTTGAGGAGGGCCGGGAGGTGCTTCGGAACGCCGTCCAGGAGCGACTTGCGGTGCGGCTTTTCGGCCTTCTTGATCTGCTCCCACCGGTCCGCCACGTGGTCGGCGTCCCTCACCGTGGCGTCCCCGAACACGTGGGGATGGCGCAGTATGATCTTGTCGATGATGGATCGGGCGACGTCGTCTATGGTGAACTGGTTCCGTTCCCGGGCGATCTCCGCGTGGAGGTATATCTGGAGAAGGATGTCCCCCAGTTCCTCGCGGATGTGGACCGGGTCGCCGCTCTCGATGGCGTCAAGGGCTTCGTAGGCCTCCTCGATGAGGTAGGGACGGAGGGACTCATGGGTCTGCTTCCTGTCCCAGGGACAACCGTTTTCCCCCCGCAGGGCGGCGATGATTTCTGCGAATTGATATAACGGGCGTTTTTCCTTGAATTCCATGGCTCAAGGGAAGGGATGGCCCTGCAAAACGTCAATGTTTTTTTGGAACTGACATATATCTGATACGCTTAAAACAGTAAAATCTTGACAGCAAGGCAGGGATTAAGTATCGTAACACCGGCACCGTCAATGATTCGGTGAATGACCTGAAGAAGACGGTGGACCAGATCAACGAGACGGTGAAGAAAGACGGCGCCGCCGGCAAATAACCGGAGAGCATCATGCAGAGGGAAATCGTTTACGACACGCTGGAGTCGTTCCTGGAGGGTCTGAAGGGGCAGTCCATAACCAAAATATCCTTCAGCGAAACCAGCGAAAAGCGCGCCGAGCAGGTCGAGCCGGGCAAGCTCCAGGTCGTTCACGTCGACCGGGTCGAGCTGATAAGCTACAAAGACTCCGTCATATACAAGTGCGCCCTGAAGGACGTCGACCGCGAGGAGCTGTTCAACCGCCTTACCGCGGACGGGTTCGACGTGACCCGGCGCAGCAGGAACATAACCTGAGGACGTCCATGGCAGCCCTGCTTGACGTAAAGAACCTGAATGTGCGGTTCCCCCTTTCCGGGGGCGATATCCTCGCGGTGAGGGACGTTTCCTTCTCCCTGGAGAAGGGCCGCACCCTGGGCTTTGTCGGGGAGTCGGGATGCGGCAAGTCCGTCACCGCGTATTCGATCCTCGGCCTCGTTCCGCCGCCGGGAGTGGTCGATTCCGGGAGCATACGGTATCGGGGAGAAGATATCGTCCGCATGGACGATGAACGTATCCGGAAGATCCGCGGCAGGGAAATAGCCATGATATTCCAGGAACCGATGACCTCCCTCAATCCCGTATTCACCATAGGCTACCAGATTGTTGAGAGCGTAACACTCCACCTGGGCATGGACGACCGCGAGGCCCGGGAGTACGCGGCGGAGCTGCTGGACAGCGTGGGAATACCGGATCCCTCCCGCCGCCTTGACTCGTATCCCCATGAGCTGTCCGGCGGCATGCGCCAGCGCGCGATGATCGCCATGGCGCTCTCCGCGTCGCCGTCGATACTGATCGCCGACGAACCGACCACCGCCCTTGATGTCACCATCCAGGCGCAGATACTGGATCTCCTCATCAGGCTCCAGGACGAGCGGAAGATGTCTCTCGTACTCATAACCCATGACCTGGGGATCGTGGCCAACATCGCCGACGAGATCGCCATCATGTACGCCGGTGAGATCGTGGAATTCGGCAGGACCGGTGACATTTTCAGGAAACCGGGACATCCCTACACGAGGGGACTTTTCAGGGCGATACCGCGCATCGGCGAAAACCGTAAGCGCCTCATGACCATCCCCGGCATGGTGCCCGCCATGACATCGGCCCCGACCGGATGCGTGTTTTATCCCCGCTGCGGCATGAGCATCGGCGCATGCGACCGCGCCCCCGTTGCTATGATCGGCACGCGGGGCCGCGCCGTACGATGCATTCGGTACAGGGCCGGGTAGGTGTATGATCCGGAGCGCCGCGTCGTGTTCCGGAAATGACAGGCGCGCGGTTATTGCAGTTCGGCCAGGCGTGCGGCAAACGTCTCCTCGGTTATGGTCCTGTTTTCCTTCATTTTGAGGTAAATCTCTTCTGCAATGACAGACGCTATCATTTCCTTCGCGTCCGCCTCGTCGTGTCCGCCGGATACAAGGCGATCAAAGGTTGACTTGATTGCAGGCGGGTCGTTGTCCCGTATCTGGGTCTCGATCGACTGCATGATGATTTTATGTAAATCTAAACCGTCCTCTATGGTCATATCACTCCCCCCATTGCCGGAAGACAGGACCGGCGCGTCTTGCCGCCTGTCAGGCTGTGTATGGTATCATTATACAGCGGCTGTAAAATATTACAAGAAAAATTCCGCCGGGCGGGTTGATGAAAAAACGGCCGCAATGATGAATTGGCTTGACGGATAGCCGAAAAAATGGCTATTATTTATATGGTGGGTGAGAGCGATCTCCATATGAACAGCAACATGAATAATGTCCTTATCCTTGACCCGGGGTCGCATAAAAAAAACATCCTCCAGGAAACACTGTCAAAGGCCGGCTTTACAATCCACCTGTCCACCGCTATGGATGATGCCATGGCCGCCCTGGAAACATTCAGGCCCGGCATCATCCTCTGCAGGGCAAACAGCAGGCTGTTGAAGGACAACATCCAGCTCTGCGGGTTCCATGATGCCGCGGAGAAAAATAATATCCCCTTTGTCGTCGTGTCGACCGGAACGGACGTTGAGTCGTTCCTCAAGGTCCTTAAGCATGGGGTGACCCATTCGATCATGCCTCCCTTCAGCATGGAGTTCCTTGTCAAGCGCATCAACGAAATAGTGAGCTGGGAGGAGCCCGCGGACGACGACGAACCCGTGGACATTAACTTCAGGTACCGGGGGGCCCTTCATTCGCTGCGCCTCAGGCCTTCGCAGCTGGCACAGTTCATCATTTCCATGCTGAGCAATTCCGTAAACCACTCGCTGGCCCTCAACGCCGTAATGCAGAAAAAAAACCTTCTGCAGCAGAGAATCTGCCGGCCGGAGCTGTTTGAGGGGATAAAGACAAAGACCGAAGCGGAGCTTCACATGGAGATGGAGCTGAACAGGGGGCTTGAGCGGGGAGAGTTTGAGCTGTACTATCAGCCGATACTTTCCATTGCCGAAGAGAAAATTACCGGATTCGAAGCCCTTATCCGCTGGAACCATCCGGAGAACGGTTTTATCTCCCCCGATGATTTCATCCCCTTTGCCGAGCGGCTTCCTTTTATCATGTCCCTCGGCTACTGGATCGTTGAGACGGCGGTGAGGCAGATCAGCAAATGGCAGGACAGTTTCGTCATCAGCCATCCCGTGCATGTCGGCGTCAACCTGTCGGCAAACCAGTTCGTCAACCCGGGGTTGAGCGAGGGCATCGCCGGGATCATCAGGAACAACAACGCCGACCCGTCCCTGGTCGCCTTCGAGATCACCGAAAGCGCCTTCATGAGCGACATGGAAACCGCCAACATGCAGCTGCTCAAGCTCAAGTCCAGCCGGCACAACATTCTTATGGACGACTTCGGAACGGGATATTCGTCCCTCAGCTATCTCCAGCATTTCCCCGTTGATATCCTTAAAATTGACCAGTCTTTCGTTCGGTGGATGCACATCGACGAACAGAGCCTGAGCATTGTCCGCTCGGTCGTCGGCCTCGCCCACAACCTCGGCATGAAGGTCGTCGCCGAGGGAATAGAGGAAAAGGAACACCTGGCCAAGTTGAAGGAGCTCGAGTGCGACTTCGGCCAGGGATATCTCTTTTCCGTTCCCCTCGACGCAGAATCGGCCGGCAATTACCTGGGGCAGTTTTTCCGGAAGAAAAAAGCCACCCGGCCGCCTTCTTAAACTTCGTAGTTTTTCTGTAAATTCTTGTACGAGAGCGCCTCAAGGATGTGCGCCTTCCCGATCGAAGCTGATCCGGCGAGATCCGCTATGGTCCTGGCCGTCCTGAGGACCTTGAAAAAGGAACGGGCCGTTATGCAGGCGCGCTTCACCGCCAGCTCCAGGATCTCTTCGGCGTCGGCCCCGAGCCTGCAGTGTTCCCTGATCTCCTCCTGCGTCATGCGCGAATTGAAGCGGGTGGCGCTTCCGTTGAAGCGCGCCGCCTGCCGCTCCCGCGCTTCCATGACGCGGTTCTTGACCGCAGCCGATGACTCGTTTGAGCCCGGGGAGAAGAGGTCCCGGGGAGGCACCCGTCCCACCAGCACCTCGATGTCGATACGGTCGAGCACCGGCCCGGCGATTTTCTGGAAGTGGGCCTTGACCAGGTGCGGGGTGCAGACGCAGGGTATCTCGCCGTCAAAGAGGTGGCCGCACCGGCACGGGTTGCTTGCCGCCACCAGCATGAAATCGGCGGGGAAGCGGAAGGTCCCGAAGATCCGTGAAACGGTGATCTCGTGGTCCTCCAGGGGCTGGCGCAGCGACTGGATCACGTTGCTCTTGAATTCAACGAACTCGTCCATGAAGAGGACCCCGTTGTGGGCCAGTGAGACCTCGCCCACGGTCGGGATGGTGCCGCCGCCGGTCAGGGCGACATCCGATGATGTGTGGTGGGGGGAGCGGAAGGGCGGCGTCGTCACCAGCCCCCCTCCGTTGAGCTGGCCCCCGACGCTGTGGATCATGGTGGTCTCGATGGCCTGCTCCCTGCTGAGCTGCGGCAGGATGGTGGGTATGCGCCTAGCCAGCATCGTCTTTCCCGAGCCGGGCGATCCGTAGAGCAGTATGTTGTGGTGGCCCGCGGCGGCGATCTCTATGGCGCGCTTGGCGGATTCCTGCCCGCGCACGTCCGCCAGGTCGGGGCCGCCGGCGGGGGCAACGCACTGACCCTCGCCGGGGAAAGGCCGGGCCAGGCCGCGCAGCGCGTCCAGGGCCTCGCCGATGGACCTGACGGGGTATACTTCGATGTCGCCGATGGCAGCGGCTTCGTGGCGGTTTTCGAAGGGGACGATGACGGCCCGGTGGCCCTGCCGGTATATCGCAATGATCATGGAGATCACGCCGCGGACCGGCTTGACCCGGCCGTCGAGGGAGAGCTCCCCCACCATCGGGATGGCGGCCGGGTCGATCTCCGCCTGGCCCGTCGCGTGGAGTATCGATACGGCCACGGGAAGGTCGAAGGTGGCCCCCTGCTTCTTGAAGCCCGCCGGGGCCAGATTGACGACGAAATTTTTCGGGGGAAACTCGTACCCGGAATTCTCGATGGCGGAGCGGATGCGCTCCCTTGATTCCCGGATGGTGGAATCGGGCAGGCCCACGATTGTGAAATTCGGCAGGCCGCGAATGATGTCGACTTCGACTTCGATGATACGGGCATCGATGCCGTGAATTCCGAAGGATATTGATTTTGATAACACGGACCGTTCCTCCTGCCGCTGCCGCGGTTCCTGAGCCTTTAATATCCATACGTTTGTACATGGTATTTATTAAAAAAAAATGCCCCCGGCATAAGTTTTATGAAGGGTTTTCTTTTGATCCATTAAGGAGACCGGGCGCCTGTGCATTATTATTCCCGGGGGTGAGTGGGATGATCGAAAAACGTGTTATGTCACATGGGAAAAACGTATCAATCTCCGGGTTGACACGGCATATTATAGTGCGTATATTGATGTTACATTCACCATGTATTATGATACAGCCATGGGCAGAAGATGGGATATCAACATAACCAGTGTTCTTCTTCTGATGGCACCGCTTTTTAAGCCGGTGCCTCCCACTATGAAGCGGCAGGGGAGTTGTTTTTCTTTCCTGATGCGATATTTCTTGCGGCGTCTGCATGCTTGCCGGGACGAACGGGCGCGCCATCAAGATGCCCGGTCCGCGTCACATTTGAATATTTGCGGGAATGTTCTTTATTGTAGCATATAATTGTTAGGGGAAGATAATTCTGATGCTGTGACGTGCGCAGAAATTCATAATGATTGCGTGGTGAGAGTACAATGGAAAAAATACTGGTCGTAGATCATGAATTATCCAGTCTGTACGAATACAATAATATTCTTTCATCAGCCGGTTACGGCGTCATAACGGCGGTTGACGGAAAGAACGGGATAGAAAAGTACAACAAGGAAAAACCGGACCTTGTCCTGATGGACGCCATGATACCGGGCATAAACTGTTATGAGACGGCCCGGCTCATCCGGGAGGAGGGCAAGTCTCCCCACCTGCCCATCATTTTCATATCAGACGCTCTTAAAGACATAGAATCCGGCTTGAACGCCCTCGAATCCATAGCCGTTGACTTCCTCATTAAACCCGTTGAGGACAAGGCCCTCCTGCTGAAGATCAGGGCGTCCCTGCGCATGAAGCACCTGTACGACGAGCTGTATGCCACGCGGAACATGCTGCAGAGGAGCGAGGCAAAATACCGAACGATCCTTGACACCATGCAGGACGGCTTTTTCGAGGTTGATGTAAACGGCAACCTGACGTTTTTTAACGCCGCCGCAACGGAGATCCTCGGATATCCGAGAGACAAATTGATGGGGATGAGTTTCCGCGACTTCACGACCGGCGAATCAACAGGCGCCGCTGAGAAGCATTATGCCGCGTTCCAGAAGAGCGGCAGGCAGAACGACCTGAAGGAGTATGAAATTACCCGGGGCGACGGCAGCAGGAGGCTCATCGAGATTTCCGCCTCCGTGATCAGGGACAGGGATTCCAGACCGGCCGGCTTCCGCGGCATCATCAGGGACATCACCGAGAAGAAGAACGCCGCGAGTGAACTGCTGATCAAGAGCTTTGCCGTAGAAAAGTCGATCAATGCCATCGCGATCATGGACGCGAAAGGCAGGTGCACCTTCGCGAACAACTCGTTCCTCATGATGTGGGGCTGCGAAGGGAAGGACGAGGTGCTGGGCAAGTCCATAACGGAGTTCTGTCATCCGGACAACCGCGACGATTTCCTGAATATCTTCGAGGTGCTTGAAGAAATCGGCAGCTGGGTCGGGGAGCTGTCCCTGAAGAAAAAGGATGACTCCGTCTTTTTTGTCATCCTGTCCGCCGCGCTGATAAAAAATGAAAACGAGGATACCATCGGCATCATCATGTCCTTTGTCGATATAACGCTGCGAAAGAAGGTCGATCATTCCCTCAAGGAGAGCACGGATATCCTGGCCAAGCGCACGAAGCTGATGGAAAAGGACCTGCGCATCGCCAAGACGGCCCTCGACGGAATCATCACCCAGAAAATTCCCGTCGTCACGTCGGTGCAGGCGGACTACCGGTATTATCCCATGGAAACCCTGGGGGGCGATTTTTTCTGTTTTTATCCGTACGGGGATGACGCCCTGGGGGTTTTCATCTGCGATATTTCAGGGCACGGCGTCGCGTCATCGCTCTTTCTGACGCTGCTGAAGTCGATAACCGACAGACTTTCGATGAAATTCGGCGACGCGCCGGCCGAATTCGTGACCCAACTCAACCTGGAGCTGGTGGGGCACATGTCTTCGTTCTATATTACCGGCATATACGGACTCTTCAGCCGGAAAGAAAAATCGAAGGAGATGCTCTTTACCTATTCAAACGGGGCCCACCCGGGTCCGGTCCTGGTCAAGAAAAACGGCATGATAAAGCTCCACACGGCAAAGAGCACTCTGATCGGCATCAGCAATGACATAACATACGGCAACACGGTCATTGCGATGGAAAGAGAAGACCGCCTTTTCCTGTATACGGACGGCATACCCGAGACCCTGAATCCCCAGCGGGAAATGATAGGATTTGAAGACGGCCTCCTCGGGCTGTTCAAGGAATCCCACCAGCTCAACCTCAGCGAGAACCTCGATCATATCATCAACCAAGTGAGCCGTTTCAGGAACGGCGCCGCAATAAACGATGACATGCTCCTCATGGGGTTCGAAGCGCTGTAGGCAAACAGAGGGCCCCCCGGCCCTGTTTCAGGCCGTTGTCCGCAGGAGGACGCGGTGTGCGATCGTCAAAGGTAATTGCCGGTTCAGGTTGACTGCCGTTCAATGTACGGTCACCGCGCAATGGCGAGAGTGAAATATCCCCGGACGCCAACTTGTGATTGACAGGCGCCGTACCATGCATGTATAATCGCTGCATCAGGATTGATACCATTACATTCAGGAGTATGCCGATGTACAATAAAGCTTTAACTGTCCTTTGCATGATAGGCGTTGTCGCGGTATCTGCCGCACTGTATGCCGAAAAGAAATTCACCTATTCCGTCCATGGCGTCGTCTTTGAAACGAGCCTGGAATTTTCGCAGCCGGTAAAAGCGGGCGCCGACGCCATGCTCATGGTGTATCCCGCCAAATCGGACCCCGGGAAAGAGAACATGGGAATTACGATGGTGCTCTATGACCGGAACGCGCAGAAACTGATGGGCATGGGCGACACGGGCCTTCTGAATTACACGAGGACGGTGTTCATGGGATCGGCTGACCCGGGAAAACCCGTCGAGAGGGTTTTCGCGGGGAAAAAAGTCAGGGGACAGGCGCTGAAGAAGAAAATTCCCGTCCCTTCAACGGTCGAAGTATACCTGATAACGCTGTCGAAAGGGGACAAGATGGGGATCGGTATCAGCTACGGCAAAAACATGAAGGAGGAGACCGCCCGGCAGGTAATCGATGAAATCGGGGCGACCCTGCGGGAACAGACGGGTAAATAATTAGTGTTGACAAAGGGGTATCCCGGTGACGATGCTTAAGGACTGTTTCGGGGCCGCCTTCTGCTGAATGATGAACCGAAGCGGTCCGGCGGCCTGGAACACTGGTTTATCAATTACATCAAGGAGGAAAATCATGATGCAAAAAGGACTCGTTATCGCAATGGCGCTCTTTGTTTCCGGGGCATTATCGGCCGCCCCTAAAATGAAGCCCTGTAATGCCCTCAAGGTTGACCGCTGCAAGGAGAGGGCGGACTGCGTGTGGGTCGATGCGCACAAGACCAAAGACGGCAAGGACGTCAAGGCGCACTGCAAGTGCAAGGGGAAATGCGCGAAGTAACAGGAGTCGGCTTTCGGCGGCAATTACGGGGTGGGCGGATTCGCCGCATCCCGTTTTTTATTTTTCCGGCAATGCATTCGTCCCTTCCATGACGGAAACGTCACGCTACTGCGTCCCCCGCCGCAGGGATTGCACCATTATTGAAGACAGCACCTTCCTGAGCTCGTCAAAGCGGTACGGTTTCACGATCACACCTGCAAAACCGTATTCACGGTAATTGGACAGAACCGGGTCGTTGGAGTAACCGCTGGACACAATCGCCTTGATGTCCGGATTGACGGCCTTAAGGGCGGTAATTGTTTCCCTGCCGCCGGTGCCGCCCTTGATGGTAAGGTCAAGGATGACGCAGTCATAGGGCCGCCCTACGCCGAGGGCGTTGGTATACAGTTCCACGGCCTGCTGGCCGTTCAGGGCCTGCGTAACGGTAAAGCCCATATGCTCGAGCATTTTCGTGGCCACGGAAAGAACCGACGCGTCATCGTCCATGACGAGGAGGGAACCTGACAGGTCCGCGGGAGGGGCTGCCCCCGATGTCTCACCTGCGGCTGTATCCCCCGTTGCCGGCAGAAAAATCTCGAAGAGGGTTCCGCTGCCTTCGCGGGAAGAGACGTTGATGAAACCGCCATGGTTCTGGATGATCGAATGTGACACTGTCAGGCCAAGGCCGCTCCCGGATTCCCTGGTGGTGAAGTAAGGATCGAATATCCGGTGGATTATTTTTTTTGGGATGCCGGGGCCGGTGTCACGTATTGAGAGCTTAACGAATTTGCCCCGCCTGCCGGATTTCGGGTCCCTTGTGAAAAGGTTTATATTTTCAGCGGATAGGGAGATTCTTCCGCCCTTCGGCATTGCCTGTATGGCGTTGAGAACCATGTTCTGGACGACCTGGCTGATCTGGTTGATATCTATGGACACGTTCATGAGGTTTTCGCTGAAGCTGAAATCGCAGGATACGCCGGAACCGCTGGCGACGAAGAGGGCCGTGTCCCTGACGATGTCCCGTATCGAAGTGACTTCCTTCAGGGGGGACCCTCCCTTCGAAAAGGCCAGGAGCTGCCGCGTCAGGTCCCTGGCCCGCAGCGAGGCCCCCTCGGCTTCTTGGATAAGGAGGCCGGTCTGCTTCACGTCACCCTCCTCCGATTTCAACCGGGCCAGGGATAGATTGCCGATCACTGCCGTGAGCAGGTTGTTGAAATCATGGGCTATCCCCCCGGCGAGGATGCCCAGGGACTGTATCTGGGCGACTTTTTCAAGGGCCCGGGTCTGGTCCATGTATTTTCGCATGAACCCAATGATGGAGAACATGACAAAAAGCGTAAGGCCCAGGCTGAAGCGCGAAAAAAACATGTCGCTCAGGATGATGTGGGTGCGATAGTATATGTAATAAAGGTCATCAATGGCGCCCACCAAGCAGAGCATGGAACCGCCCAGAACGTAGACCAGGTAGGTCAGATCCCTGTGCAGGGAGAGGTAAATCGAAAATGACACGATTAAATACAGCATCATGGCCATGAGAATATAGTCCTTGATAAATGAGAGGGGCCCCATTTCCCCCCTGCCATAGTGACCGTGGTGGGTGAGCCATGTTGCCCGGTGAAGTGTCTGCGAGACGAAAAAATCCGGATCGGTGAAGGCGGTAATTGTCACCACCAGCGAGAAGATCAGCCCGAGACCCGTCAGGACGGCATTTGTCCGGACCTGGGACCTGTTATTGTCAAGCATGTAGATCATGAAAAAAGGGATCGCGAAGGCATACCAGACCAGGGAAAGTTGTTCCAGCCGGTGGAACCGCATCCCAAGCCGCGCATCCTCGATCCACCCGCTGTACAGGATTATCGCTTCGCTGAGCACAAAAATCAATGCCAGCAGGCATATGAAGACCGACGCAAGATGGAGCCGTTCCCGGGATTTCAGGAAGGTGTATGACACGATTATGGTCCCGATAGTAAGAAAACCTATGCAGAAGCACTGGACTATCAGCGGGTAAAGAATTAAACTTTTATCAAAAGTAATCATATTGTATTGGCAATCAGATATTAGTATAATAATCATTATATGGCCAAACGTGGCATTTTTTTTCCTTGTAATTCGCAAATATTCATTGAACAGCCGCCCCTTCATAATAATGTTTGATTCTGAACGGGACATGACTGCATGATTACCCTGGGCAACATAACGCTGGCAGGCCCCCTGATGCTGGCGCCGATAGCCGGCTTTACCGATTCCCCCTTCCGGAGAATTGCCCGCAGGCATGGCGCCGGCCTCGTGGTGACGGAGCTCATTTCCGCTGAAGGCATAGTCAGGAACAACAGGAAGACCATGGACCTCCTCGCTTATAACGAAGAGGAACGGCCCGTGGCCGTCCAGATTTTCGGGAACAGGGCGGATATCATGGCTGAAGCGGCCGCCATTGTGGAGGGTCTCGGCCCCGATGTCATCGACATCAACATGGGCTGCCCGGCCCGGCGCATCTGCGCTTCCGGGTCCGGGGCCGCGCTGCTCCTTGATCCCGGGAAGGTGTTCCGCATAGCTGACAGCATGGTGAAACGGGTCCGGGTCCCGGTTACGGCCAAGATACGGATCGGCTGGGACCATGGGACTCTGACGTGCTTCGAAACGGTGAAGGCGCTGGAGGATGCCGGCGTATCGATGATCGTCGTGCATGGCAGGACCCGGGCCCAGCAATACGGCGGTTCAGCGGACTGGAACGTAATCCGCTCCATCGCGGAAAAAGCCAGGGTTCCGATCGTCGGCAACGGCGATATCCGCTCCCATGGGGAGGCCCGGGAGCGCATGGCCTTTTCCGGCTGCCCGGCGGTAATGATCGGCCGCGGTGCCATAGGAAATCCATGGATATTTTCCGGAACAATGCCGGCTCCCGCTGAAATAGTGGACCAGATCAAGAACCATCTGGACCTGATGATAGAAGCCAATGGAGACAGGGGCATCATGCTCATGCGCAAGCATTTTGTCAGGTATATCCATGCGTTCCGAGGGGCCAGGCATATTCGGAAGGACCTGGTTGTGGCCAATGACCGTGAAACTGTGCATAAAATTCTGGATTCACTGGTTGAGGGCTAAGCATCCGCCGGTAGTGGCGTCAGAGTAAAAATAAAAGCATCGGCATGTTTTGAAAACCGTCCCTCGTGTCAGAGTAACCAATGCGGGGTATGTTATAGATTAAGGATGGGGAATAATGATCTTTTTCATATTCATAGTAAAAACCTTGACTATATTAAAGTTGATTTTATTAATGCACCATGCTCCGGCAATGGAGTGTGATCAGAAAAACCAGCATGCCGAATATCATGGATGACCTGTTTTTAATCTGAATCTACAATTTGTTAACGATATTCGGTTCAAGGAGAACCCCAGTGAATTCATGTTCGATTCCGGAAGCAATAGAGGAAATCCGCAATGGAAGAATGATAATTCTGGTCGACAATGAAGACCGGGAAAATGAGGGCGATCTTGTCATAGCCGCGGAATATTGCACGCCGGACGTAATTAATTTCATGGCCACCCATGGGAGGGGGCTCATCTGCGTGCCGATGACCCAGGAGCGGTCCCGGAGACTTGAGCTGGATCTCATGGTTGAAAACAACCAGGACAAGTATGGGACGGCCTTCACGGTGTCGGTGGATGCCCGCGAGGGAACCTCCACCGGGATCTCGGCATATGACAGGTCCCACACGGTGAAGGTCCTCATCAATGATGATACAAAACCGCAGGACCTCAGGAAACCGGGGCACATCTTTCCTCTTGCCGCCCGGAAAGGGGGCGTGCTGGTCCGCGCCGGCCATACCGAGGGCGTCGTTGATCTGACCAGGCTCGCCGGTCTCAAGCAGGCGGGGGTCATCTGCGAAATCCTCAACGACGATGGCACCATGGCGCGCAGGCCAGACCTTGACAAGTTCGCTGAGAAGCACGGCCTGAAGATAGCGACCATCGCCGATCTCATCAAGTTCAGGCAGCACAAGGAGCGGCTGGTGCACCGCGTATCCGAGGCGAACCTGCCCACCATCCACGGCGATTTCACCATCATTGCCTATGAAACCGAGGTCGGCGATGCGACCCATGTGGCCCTGGTGAAGGGGAATGTCGAGGGGAAGGAAAACGTGCTCGTGCGCGTCCACTCCGAGTGCCTCACTGGCGACGTATTCGGATCCCAGAGGTGCGACTGCGGTTCCCAGATACACAGGGCCATGGAGAAGGTGGACCGCGAGGGCCTGGGAGTGATCCTTTACATGCGCCAGGAGGGACGGGGGATCGGACTCGGCAATAAGATCAAGGCCTATCACCTCCAGGACAAGGGAATGGATACCGTTGAAGCGAATATCGAGCTTGGTTTCCCTCCTGACCTCCGCGATTATGGCATCGGGGCGCAGATACTGGTGGATCTCGGCCTCCACAAGATACGGCTCCTTACGAACAACCCGAAAAAAGTCATAGGTCTGGACGGATACGGCCTGGAGATCGTCGAGCGCGTGCCCATCGAAATCGAGCCCCATGAGGACAACGTGGAATACCTGCGGGCGAAGCGAGATAAGATGGGACACCTCATCCTGAGTCACGAGGAAAGCAAGAAAAAAGACGATGATCAATAACGAGGCCAAAATACTGGTCGTTGATGACGAAGAGGTAATCCGCTATTCATTGCAGAAAAAACTCTCGCGGCTCGGCTACAAGGTCATTTCCATGGAGAAGGCCGAAGATGTCCTCTACCTGCTGAAAAACGGGGAGAAGGTCGACCTGGTCATCACCGACATCAAGCTGAGGAAGATGGACGGCATTGAGCTCCTCCGTCGCATCCACGGCCTGGATGATCCCATCCCGGTCCTCATCATCACCGGCCACGGCAACGTGGAGGATGCCATCAGGGCCCTCCGCTACGGCGCCAGTGATTTTATCCGCAAGCCCTTCGATATCAATGATGTAGCGTCGTCGGTGCGCGTCATCCTCAATAGAAAGCATGAAAAGAAGATCGCCGAGCGTTTTGCCCGGTTCGTCGTTTATGAAAAAGGCTGTTACCGGATCCCTGTCGACGAATCCATCATAAATGCGATATCGTACAACCTGACCAAGAACCTGGTCCCCACGGGGTTATGCAATAATACAACGGCTGAGAACATCTCCCTGGCGCTCCAGGAGGCCATCAGCAATGCGATGTTTCATGGATGCCTTGAGATTTCATCGTCAATCAGGGAGGAGCTCGGCATAAAAGGCTACAATGATGAAATCGAAAAACGCAAGGTCGACGAGAAATACGCCAACCGGCGCGTTACCATCACCTATGAATTAAACAACGATTACGTGGAATACACCATAGAGGACGAAGGGGCCGGGTTCGACTATAATTCGCTCCCCGATCCGCGGGACCCGGAGAACTTTTTCCGTAACAGCGGGCGGGGTCTTCTTATTATACGAATACATCTTGATGAAGTCATCTGGAACGAGAAAGGCAATGCATTAAGGCTCCGCAAGTACCGGGTCGACAGAAACGGCGCGCATTAATGTATCCCGGTAATCATCCTGGAGGGGGAGATCTGTTATGTTCAGTGTTAAGTGGGAGGGCGATGCGGTTACGATTCTTGACCAGCGGCTCCTTCCGAAGAAAGAGATCTACAATACATACAAAAATTTCTGTGATGTGGCCGGCTCTATCCGCAACATGGAAACCCGGGGGGCGCCCGTTATCGGCATAACCGCGGCCATGGGTATCGCCCTTGCCGCAAAGCATTCGAAGGCGGTCGCCGTTAACGCGTTCAAACAGGAAATGAAGGGCGTCTGCGACCTGTTTGCGGCAACGCGCCCGACAGCCGTAAGCCTCTTTGCGGCCGTTAACCGCATGAAAAAGATCATAGACCAGGGGAATGATCTTGCTGCGGTAAAACAGCTTCTTGAACAGGAAGCTGTTGCCATCTACAATGAGGACATTGAAGCGAACAGGGAGATCGGCAAAAACGGGGCACGTTTCATCAATGACGGCGATGTCGTAATGACGCATTGCAATACCGGCGCCCTCGCCACCGGCGGTTATGGAACGGCCCTTGGCGTTATCCGGTCGGCAGTTGCGGAGGGAAAAAAAATCCAGGTCTTTGCCTGCGAAACGCGGCCTTACCTTCAGGGCGCCCGGTTGACCGCATGGGAGCTCTTGCAGGACAATATACCGGTTACCCTGATCACTGATTCAATGTCCGGATATTTCATGAAGAGCGGCGTTATAAAAAAAGTTATCGTGGGCGCCGACCGTATTGCGGCAAACGGCGATGTGGCTAACAAGATCGGTACGTATACGCACGCGGTCCTGGCAAAAGAGAACGGGGTGCCTTTCTATGTGGCCGCCCCGGTTTCAACCCTTGACCCCGAAACCAAGAACGGCAACGATATCCCGATCGAGGAACGAAGCGCCGAAGAGGTTGCCTGCATTATGAACGAACAGATCGCGCCCGAGGGAATTTCTATACGGAACCCCGCCTTTGATGTCACACCGGTAAAATATATATCGGCCATCATCACTGAAAAAGCGGTCGTGGAAAACCCGGCATCTGGGGGAATCGGCAGGCTGTTGAAGCCATGAAACAGATACGCACGGAAATCATTATCAATGCGCCGGCCGCTGCGGTCTGGAGCATCATTACCGATTTTGATTCGTATCCCCGTTGGAACGGCTTTACGCCCCGCGTCACGCTTAAAAATTCTGAATTCACCGAAGGCGCCGAATTCGATCTTGACTGCCGGATGACTGATCGGAAGCTTTTAAAGGATGAACATGAGGTGATACTGGTCATCGACAGGGAGGGATTCCGTCTTTGCATGGGGACATCCAGGACGAAGGGCAGGCCCGGCATCAGGAGCTATCGGTGGCAGATATGCAAGCCTCTTGATGAAAACCGCATACGGTTTATAAATTACGAGGAATTTCACGGCCCCCTTGCTCCCCTGGTATACCTGATGTATAAAGAAAAACTGAGCGCGGCCTTCAGGAAGTATTGCGAGACGCTGAAAGTTTATGCCGAAGGTGTCTGCCGTCCTTCGTGATCCCGTGTCAGTACAGAATGCGATAATACACCAGCAGGATATCCCTCCCGTATAATATGGCTACGATAAGGCCGAGTGTCAGAAAAGGGGCGAAGGGAATTTTCGTCTTCAGGCTTTTCCCTGTCTTTAAGGCAACAATAACGCCCGTTATTGCGCCTGTGACAAGAGAAACCTCCAGGATTACGATTGACATCTCAAGGCCCGCAAGCAGGCCTATGGCTGAGCCGAGCTTTAAATCCCCGCCGCCAAACGCCCCGGGAAATATCAGCAAAATTACGATGAAAAACGCGAATAGCGCCAGAAGACCGTATATGTTGTCCAGGATATTGTAGTTCATCACTATCGGATAAGCTGATAGGATCACAAAGGTGATAACTAGGGAGTTGGGTATTGTCAGAGATTTGATATCGATGATTGTTATACACAGGGCAAGGGCGGATAAAAGATAAAAATTTGCCGTAAGCAGTGATATGCCAAGTTTCCACGTGAAGAGTAGGGCCAGTAATCCATAACACATTTCCATCGTCGGATATAACAAAGAAATCTGCGTTCCACATCTGTGGCATTTCCCCCTTTGGATTATGAATCCCAGAATTGGTGCAAGGAGGATGGGGCTGATGATGTTTTTGCACGATGGGCACCGGGACCGTGAAAAAAGGGCCTGTATCGGATTTTCATGGATTCGTCCGTCCGCAAAACGTAGGGCAAGGGTGTAGAAAAAGCTACCGAAGAATGTTCCCGCGAAGAATGATAGCGCCAAGTTAAGAATTATACTCATGAACATTGAAAAAACATACAAAGGATAATTACGTCAAGGATAATTATCCGGGAATTTTTTATCTATTGAATAAGTTTTTTAATAATAAATAAAGGAATAGACGAATAATTTTTCATTTTTATTGCTATCGTTCGTGTAACAGTGTATAACAATCGGAGGGACATATGAGAATCGAGACCACTATCAATCTGGATATAGGAGTTGTTAATGATATCGTCAGGGCATCAATGATCACGGGTATTTCCAGGCGAGATATTGTCTCATCATTGATAAAACGTTTGTCCAGAGACCATCAAGGGATGGTGCGTTCCTGGATAAGAGTCCGGTATCAGGCCCGGACCGGCGGTAATGCCTGGAAGCGTCTTCATCTTGCTCTCTGGCCTGACGAGTATGAGTTTTTTCTTGATATGAGGAAGGTTTGCAAAATGTCGGTTTCTTTCCTTGTCTCTTATGCGGTTTTAAAATATTTAGATGAAGTAATCAGACTTTTGTTGAAAAACTCTGATAACAATCGTTATAAAAATTATCTGATATTTAACAGAATTGTTGACGGGATTGTATGTTGGACATATTGTTGGGGGATGCCACGGGCCTTTCCGGGAAATACTTGAGAAAAACATTCAGAATGGAATCGTTTTAAAGTATGATCGATCGTGGCCTGTCTTTTGAATCCATTCTGTCGTTCTTGCTTTGCGTTGAGGCTGATATATTCTTTGAATGTCAATTGGGGCGTGAATTATCATGATCAGATTCATCGTAATACTTAATCTTTTCCTGTTATTTATTCCGGGGATCAGCATGATCTTCACGGGGTGTGCTACGAAACGGCCGGTCACTTCAGACAGGATTAAAGCTGAGATGGCGGCCATTATCCGGAATATTGCCACTGACAGGACCGTCATGAATTCGCTCAGGGAAAAGCGTGTTGGTAAAACCGGATTTTATTACGTCCTTGGTGCCGATGCCAGGGTCGTGTTTCATCCACGGCAGGCCTTGATAGGCACAAGTTTCTCAAAAACCTGGTTTGTAAGCCAACTGCTGACCCGGAAAACCGGGTGTCTAACCTATACCCTTGGGAACCGGACCCATTTTCTGTTTTTCTCTCCAATCAATGACTCTGAGATACTGTGCCTTTCCATTGTTTCAGAGGATATCCCGCAGCCGGTTGAATGCGAAGCGGCCTGGGTCAGATAAGCCTGCTGAAAGGGTGAGTGGTGTCCACGAGGCCGCTCCATTCTGAAAGAAAGTAAAGATACAGTGCCGATACGATTATGGTATGATGGATCGGGCCGGTGCTGATCATATCCATTATTTCATCGCGGGTGCAGGTAACGACTTCAATATCTTCAGCCGCATCAAGATTCTGTTCATGGACCTTCCTGCAATTCCCCGCATAATAGAAATAAATATAATTATTGAAGATGGCCGGATTGTTTGTTAATTTTTTGAGAAGATGAATTTCCCCCGCTTCATAACCGGTCTCCTCCCGCAATTCGCGCCGGGCTGTCTCCTCCGGCGATTCACCGCCTTCAACAAGGCCGCCCGGCGTTTCAAGGGTGATTTCGTCTGTTCCCAGTCGGTGCTGCCTGACCATGATGAATCTCCCGTCTTCCGTAACCGCTACGATATTGATCCAGTCGGGGGAACTCAGGGTGAAAAAACGGTGAGTGACGTCTTTATCGGGATGATGGCAGACCATGTCTTTTATGGCGAATATCCTCTTGCGGAAAAGCTCGTTTTCTGATTGTATTATCCATTTGTTCATATGCATACCTTATATGGAAATGGCGGTGAAATATTTATTGGATATTTACAAAAAAATATTGATATTGGGCAAGAAATAAATAATTATTCAAATGGCTGCAAACCCCTCCGGGATTTTTCAAGGGGCTTGGCTCCCTGAATCATTGTAAATTGACCATAATCGACATGGTTCTTGCAGATGCTTTATTCTTTGCTGGTTTTAAATCCGGAATGAGTGACCGCATAACATGGAGGCCGTATATGAAAAGGAAGATCCTTGTCGTTCTGTGTATTGTTATCGCCGTGCTGGCCGTTTTTATCCTTAAAACTTTCCGGGATGCAGGAGAATTTACAACCCTTTCCCCGCATGCCGCCTGTAACTGCGTTAAAGTGAACAATGTCCCCGGAGCGGAGGACATAGCCATTGATAATTCAACCGGCATTGCCTTCGTTTCATCCTTTGACCGGAGATCCTTTGTGAAGGGGAAATTTATCCAGGGGGCCGTTTTTTCCTATAATCTTGAAGGTAGGCCCGAACTTAAGAACCTCACTGCCGGATTGAAGTTTGAATTTTCTCCCCATGGACTCAGTTTCTATAAGAGTACTGACGGGAGAAAATATGTATTCGTAATCAATCACCGTACGTTGAAAAATTACATCGAAATCTTCGAGTTCAAGAATAATGTCCTGGCGCACCTGGAATCCGTGACCGGGGGTCTGGTGATAAGCCCCAATGACGTTGCCGCTGCCGGGCCACGGCAGTTTTATTTCACCAATGATCACGGGTCAGTGTCCGCCTTCGGCAGGAGCCTCGAGGATTACCTGCAGCTTTCCCGGTCAAACGTGTCTTACTATGACGGGAAACAATTCAGGATCGTCGCGGATGGATTCGGCTATGCCAACGGCATATGGGTTTCTGATGATGGAAAGAATGTCTATCTGGCGACCACTACCGGGAAGAAGTTTTATGCTTTCAATCGAAATGCCGACGGTTCTCTCAAGCTTGCTGCGGAAAAGTCCCTTGGTACGGGGGGAGACAATATCGATATCGACGGCAGCGGCGTTATCCGTATCGCGGGGCATCCGAAGTTGCTCACTTTTACCAGGTACGCAAAGGATGAAAAGAACAGGGCCCCCTCGCAGATACTGGAAGTTGTCAGGAATGCCAGCGGAGGATATTCATTCAGGGAAATTTACCTGAACCTGGGTGATGAGGTATCTGCCGCGAGCGTCGGGGCTGTCTATAAAAAACGGCTTCTCATCGGTTCCGTTTTTGAGAACTTTTTCCTCGACTGCGAGATGAAACGGTGATATTCCGCTACAGGGGCTTTTTCCCTATAAATGATGGAGGTTCAATATGTTGGCAAACCGGTTATATGTGATGGCGCTGGTGTTCCTTGCCGCAATTTCCCTGAATGAGTGCAGTTGCAAGAACCGGTATCTGTTCCATCCCTACAAGCAGATTCTCACGACCCCCGGTTCCATCGGCCTTGCTTACGAAGACGTTTATTTTGCCGCCGATGACGGGATACGGCTGAACGGCTGGTGGGTGCCTGCATCGCCTGCCGCGGGGACCGTGCTTTTCTGTCATGGCAACGCGGGGAATATATCCTTCCTGATGGATACGTTGCGGCTGTATCATGATTTAAAGCTCAATGTCCTTGTGTTTGATTACCGGGGATTCGGCCGCAGCGTCGGCAAACCCCGGGAGGAAGGAACGTACCGTGATGCCGCTGCGGCATGGGAGTACCTTGTCCAGTTAAAAAAAATCGATCCGGCTACAATAGCTGTCATCGGCCGGTCCCTGGGAGGACCGATAGCTGCATGGCTCTGCCAGACGAGAATGCCCGGTGCGCTGGTCCTGGAATCGACCTTTACCAGAGCGGCTGATGTGGCACGATATCATTACCAGCTGGCCCCGGCAGACCTGATCTTCGGAGACACCTACAATACTGTCGGATTTTTGTCCCGCATCGATTGCCCGGTCCTCGTGGTTCACAGCCCTGATGATGAGATCATACCTTACGAGCTGGGGGAAAAGCTTTTTAAATCGGTAAAAGGGCAAAAGGAGTTTCTTCAAATTCATGGGTCACATAATAGCGGATTCATGGAATCACGGAGCCTCTATGTCCCGGGCCTGAAGAGGTTCCTGGTGGGGCATCTGAAAAGAAGCTAATTGCTGGCATCCGTCAGTGCAGGGCATTCGGCAGGTAACCGATAACAATCGGTATATATTTTTTATTGACAATCATTCTCGCATTGCCGTATCTTTTGGCTCATATAATACATCGTAGGGAGATAAATATGAACAAAAAGTTATTATTGTTGATTTTTTGCTGTATTTTCATGCTTACAATTGCCTGTAAAAAAGAAGGGGTTTCACTTATTAATATTGGCCTCCGTGATGTGCCTTCTGATAAAAAAGGCGCCTTTAAATGGATAAAAGACGTTAATCGCGGCCAGGTCGTGAAAATCATAGAAGAGCAGGCTGATGGCGAGTGGATGAAAGTCCAGTTGCCTGACGGCATAACAGAAGGCTGGATCCAGAAAAACTATCTCCACAAGGGCAAGAAACAGGTCATCGAATTCACCGATTCCTCGAAACTTTATGATCAGCCTGATACGGCATCAAAGGTGAAGGCGAACCTTGCCGCCGGCTCCAGGGCACTGGTTCTCAAGCAGAAAGACCAGTGGTACAACATAAACGTCAACTATGGCGTTGATGGATGGGTCAAGGCCGGTAGCTTTAAGGAGGGTTCCGACGCTGAAAGCCAGGCCCGCGTCGAGGTCTATATCGGAGGGATCGGCAAATCCTCCGTAGAGGCTTCGAAAACCCTGGCAGACAGCGGCGGCTATACCTACACGGTCGCGAATCTCTTTGACAAGAACCCCGGGACGACCTGGCAGGTGGGCGACGGCGGCGTGGGCGAATGGGTCGAGGTTACCCTGCCTCAGCCCGAGAACATCAGCGTTGCCATGATCAACGGCTTCGCGAAGATTGACAAGAAATTCTCCCAGTACGGCGCTGACGGTGACCTGTACGTGCTGAATAACCGTGTAAAGTCAATGAAGATTGAATACTGGGACGACCAGAACAGGCGCCAGGTGGCCACGGTGAATTTCGATGATGAGATCCGCGATTACCAGGATGCCGGCGTTTACCAGAACGTGACCCGCATCCGGTTCATAGTAGACAGCGTTTATAAAGGCCAGAAGTGGAATGACACGGCCCTTGCTGAAATAAAAATTGAAAAACAGTAGGGATGGTGGCGGCGGGTGAATGCCCGCCGCTACGGTATGCGCCTGAATATTTCCGTGGTTGTGCGGTGGCTTTCGCCGGTTATAAGTTTGGTCGAATCTACATGGATGATGTTCACGGTGTACCGGGTCGTGCCGGTGTCAAGGAGGCAGGTGTTTCCTGACACGCGGTATGTTCCGCGCTTTACATCATTGACAAAAAGCTGGCCGTCTTTGGCGTATGTGAAAAACCGCGTGGCCTTGTACTCTTCGCAATTTTCGCCCCTGTCATTGCAGTGAACCGATGCGATTTTCCATGTCCCCACGATCAATTCCCGGGGATCTCCGCCGGAAATGGCCTCGGAGCCTGAATCACTTCCTCCCTTTTCCTGAAAAAAGGCACACCCTGCCATCAGGACGCTGCACGTCATTATGATGGCCGGCACGATTATTTTTTTCAAGGCGTTGATAGGTCAAAACCGCTTTAAAAGAAATTCAATTTCTTCTTTATCTGCTTTCTTGCTGTTTTTCAGCAGAGATTGTCTTATTTTTTCTTTTAGCTCCTGTTCGGGGCTTGGTTTTTTATTTCCCGCCATGGTTTTAATTATCTTAGGTCTGGTCTTCCCCACTTCCATTTTCCCTTTAGGCTTTTGCCGTTTTTATAATACATTGTTCCGAATCCGAAGGGAACATTGCTCCTGAATTCACCCTCATACCTGTTCCCGTTGGAATAGATATAGGTCCCCACACCGTATCGGCAATTGCCTTTGACGCACCTGCCGCCCTTTTCATCCACCTGCACCTGCTCCTGCTGGCCGCAGTATAAGAGCATGGCCATTAATGATAAAAGCAAAATAATGAATTTTTTATTCATCGTTGAACTAATTAGAAATGATTTTGGTTTAGCCAGGTGAAAAAACAAACACTTGGGTACTGATTAAGAAAACTATCCCTTCTGATGAAGGCTTTTGCGTTGATAATGTGTTATATCAAAAACATATCGCAATAAATTTCAAGTCAATTTCATTATAATTTTTTGTTTAACAAAAAAAAATCATTTTTTAAAATTGACGTGAAGCATAATCGGGTGATATCTACTTAATTAAGTATTAATTACTGATCAATTCCCGTGATTGGGAACGTATGACATTGTTATACTTCTCGTGATCGATACTTTGATAAAAAGAGCTATAAAAAATTTTATGAAATATTTTTTCTTCACATTAATCGGAGTTATGTCGTTCCTGCCGCTTTCTGTCTCATGCGATACCGGGAAATCCGAAAAACACGATGACTGAGCTGTCCCATCGGGACTGCACGCGGTGCTGTATCCTGATTCTGAATCGTTGCGCTCCAGCAGGGAAGGACGCGTGAATGCCTGGATCGTCAACGACGGGACTTCCGATGCTGAAGTTGACCTGTGGAGACTGGGTCAGCCGATGATTGCCCTGCCGGTCACCAGGGGGATGCCGGCGAGCGGATGCCGCCAGTCGGGCCTGCGTCGCCGCGGTCCTCGGAGGAGAGGAAAAGATGCGTGAAGATTTTAAGGCCCGGGGAGAAGATCCACATCTGCTGCGCGCTTCATGTGGTTTCACCGGAACTGTCCGGGGAACGTGCCATGAACGGATGGCAGCTCTTCCGTCAACTGGCGTGATTATCATCATCAGGCGGTTGCATGACGGGATTGCGGCATAGGCTTTTCCGCGGATAAAGGCTTGACATCCAGGTGATAATCATCAAAAAACACTGTCATGCGGTCATTACTGTTTCACGCAACAGGGCAGGGTTTTCCATGCCGGTGCATGTCCCGATGATTACCGGCGCCGAAACCCACAAGCGGCTTGATGATTATGTCCGGGAACGCGAAGAGGGCGGCGGTCGGGGACTGGTTCTGGAGTCGCCTTTCGGTTTCAGCCGGGAAGGATCCTATGTCGATTCCTGGCATATGAATTACCAGCGGATAGGATACTACGCCAATACCTACATGGTGAGGGATTTCGGCCCTGAATCCTGCGTGCAGATACAGGTGCCGCCGACGGAAACCGGCCTGGCCCCGTCTTCAAGCGAGCAGCAGCCCTTCGGGTGGACCGGCAAGATCAACGAGTACACGGCCGAGCTCGCGGTCTGGTGGGCCTTTGAGCTCCTCAGCGACGGCGAGGCCCGCCGTTTCATGGAGGAGCACCGTCCGATGGTGGTGTTCCGTTATTTTGACGAGGGCAGCTACCGGGAACTGGAGACCAGGTTTGACGGCCGGGTGTGGGTTATTGAAAGAATATCGTGAGAGGGTGGTCCGATGAAACATCCGGGCATGGTCATTTCCTTCGCGGCAGCCGTCCTGGCCGCTGCGGGGTCTCTGTCGATTAATTGTTCGGTAACGGCCGGTGCGCGGTCCGACGGACCGGTCCCCGCCGTCATCGATGCGGCGGTGCGCGCGGCATGGAGGGATATCGGCGGCACCCGGAGCCGCTGCGAAGAGTATGACTATTTCCCCCACGGCGGCATGAGGAATTTCTACTGTCATGCCATGAATTTCATGGACTACCGGCGTTTCGCGGAACTGGTCGGAACTCCGGTTTTTTCCGGCGGTCCCCACTCGGAGCGGGAACTGAAGCTGGATTCGCCGGGCAGTTTCGGCCATTACAACAGGGAGTTCGTCGTCCGTCTCCGTCATGTGATGATACCCGGCGAAAGGGACGTCGGGTTCAGGGCCGCCACCCAGGGGATCTATGACGGATATGTGAGGCCCCTGGCCCGCATTTTTTTCGTCACCTACCGGAAACTGCGGGACAACCCTTTGTACCTTGACCGGGAAAAGCGGGATTATCTGGCTAAGCTGAAGTCGGGGACCCTGAAACCGTATCATTATGAGAAATACTTCTATTTTATGAATCCCGGCTTTATCGGCCGTGGGAAAAATGAATCATACCTCATGGAGCATGGTTTTGACGGGGGATGGGACGGGAACGTAGTTAAAACCTGTGTTGCCTTCTGGATACGTCGTTCCATTGACGGCACGGCCGACGAATTTTACGCCGGCCTTGAGAAACTGCTGAAAAACTATGACGGCGGGTTCCTTGCGGAATCCTCGATCCCTGAACGTGATGCCGGCAGTGAAAAGATACGGGACTGATTAATGAAGATAGAAGCTGTTCCGGGAAATCCGATAAAAAGAATCCTGATGCGGGTGCTGCTGTTTTGCCGGCTCCATGCCTGGGTCGTCGATAATTACTGGCTCAGGATTTCCGGCCTCCGCCATGCGGTGCTCAAGGTCCTGTTCTATTTCGGCGGGGTGCTTGACCGGGAAGGGTTCGGCCGGAAGGCCGGCGCCGTCAACCAGTTCCTCGACTCCTTTATTGCCGATCCCGGCAGGGCCCGGTATTTCGCCGGCGCCGACGGGAGCGGCGGCGACTGCGGCGGCTACCTGGTCCCGGCGCCGCTGTTCCGTGAAGGGCTCCTGATCCACATCATGAACATCACCCTCCGCGATGAGGAGCGCCTGTTCCGTCTTGACGACCTTGTCGAACTCGAGAAGGGTCTTCTCGCGGAAAGAAAAAAGAGCGGCCATGTCCATCGTGTTTTCGCCAGGGAGCAGCGCGAGCAATTTGAGTCCTTTTTCGGCGCTGAAAAAAGCGGGACCGATCTGCCGGAATCATACATCAGGCTGTTTTTCCCCTCCTTTGACCCTTCCGAATTTGTACGGAACGGCGCTGCTTTCGTTCTCGGGAAGAAGTGTCTCTTCAGTCCCGGTGAAACCAGGGCGGTCGCGGATTTTTTTACGGCCCGCCTGCGCATGCGGAACCCGCGCAGCCTGGCCCACCGGGCCGTGCCGGTGCTCAAAAAGACGCTCGTCGCGGCATGCGTCCTGTTCTACGCGTTTTTTTTCCTCTTTGACCTCGGCATTGCCCTCTACGGCACGTCGAGGAACGATTACAATTACTCCTTCCAGAATTTCAGCCAGGTCATCGATACCTGCGATTCGCCCTTCGCCCGCAGGGCGGAGCGCATCCGCCGGAGGAACCGCGGCGCCCGCTTTGAAGAATTTTCGACAACCGGATCGTCACCGGCCGCGGGGAATATCTATCGGATAAACAACAAATCGCAGATGGCGGTGGAGCTCAATTACGGCTTCTACCGGTCCCTCCGCATCCAGGACCAGAACGGCCTCACGATCGTCGCCGTCGACCGGGCGAAGCTGCGCGGTCTCGCGCGGTCCGATCCCGGCCGTTACCGCAGGCTCATGGACCTGGTAATCGACAGGCGATGGTGGGAGTCGGTCCTAGCCTTCGCAGATGACCTGACCGGCAACAGGATCGGTTTATTCGATCGCACTGAAATCCCCCATGACAGGATCTGCGATGATGTCACGAAAGGCATCATGAAGAGCGTTGCGCCGCTGGAGTGGATCGACAGGGTTAACAGGGTAGGCGACTGCGTCACGCTCCTGTATTACAAGGCCAATTCAATGAAATGGGCCGGCATCGGCGAGATTCCCCGCGTGATGATCGAAGGGGTTATCCTCCGCGAAGACCGGCGCTTCAGGAACACCTTTTTTCCCGTGCCGCACCGGGGCAACGATAACCTGGTCATCATTCCGCAGATAACCAAGAAGGTCCTCCGGAAGATGTTACAGGAAGTCCGCGCTGTTGCCGCGGCGCGGGGGATTCACTGGCTGGAACAGCAGTCAAGGAAAATCGAGGACGCCTTCGCCGCCTCCTTTAAGGAGGACGCGCGCGGGGGCAGCTCCATCTCCAATCAGGTGATGGAGATGCTATACACGAAATACATCACGGCCATTGCGGAGAAGCCGAGCTTCTCTGATCGGCAGATCGAACAGAAAAAGTACGAGCTCCCGGCCTCGGCGACCGTTGACTGGTTCTGGACGAGAAACGACATACTCGAGGCCTATGTCAACGAGGTGTACGGCGGCCACCTCTACTCCGACGTCAGGGGCTTCAAGTCACAGGCTGAGATGTACTTCATGAAGGGGCTCCATGACCTGAACCTGCGGGAGCAGGTCATGCTGGTGGCGGCCATCAAGAAGCCCTCGCGGATCAAGGAGTATGCCGCCTTTCTCAAGGCGGAGGAGCTCCGCGACCTCCTTGAAACGAAGCGCCTGTCCAGCGAGGACGTTGAAAAGTGGACCGAGGATAACGGCCCGTACAAGGTGGACCGGGGGAATTACCGGGAGATCCTCGAAACCAAGCTGAAGGCGAAAATATGGATCGAGGGGCGGATGCGCAGTATCCTCAGGCTCCTGCGCGAGGACGGCGTCATCAGCGCCGACGAGGAGCGCGACGCCTGGAACCGCCAGAAGGTGAGATTCCGCTTCGCCCCCGGTATCTATTCGATCGATAACCGACTGGTCAACAACATCAAGCGGGAAATCGACCGTGAATTGGGGATGGAATGCTCCGATTCGGGCCTGGTGGTGGTCACCACCGTTGACATGGCCATGCAGAAGAAGCTGCAGGCCCTGGTGGACCGCAAGTCCCGGTGGATAGCGGTGGACCCCGACTGCCAGGTGGAGGGGCAGCCCTCCGATGTGTTTCTCGAGGGCGGGGCCCGTATCATCCATGCCCACCGGAAGGCCCGCTCCGGGCGGCCTGAAATCGTGAACCGCATAATCGCCGACGTCGGCGGCACGTCCCGCAACAATGACGAATGGGACTGGATTTCCCTCGCGAACCGCTCTCTCGGGTCAAGCCTGAAGCCGATCCTGGACCTCTATTTCATCCTGTCGGGTTACAACCTCCAGGACATGTTCAAGAACAGCCCGGTGACCTACAAGACCTACTCCCTCGAACAGCGGAAGGTGTTCCAGAATTTCATGCACCGGTATCCGAAGCGGACCAAGGAGATCGAGGGGATAGAGAAATACTGGTCCTGGGCGCCGCGGAACTTCACCGAGTACACCGACGAATGGGTGACCGTTGAGGACGCCCTGGTGCACTCGATAAACGGGATCCATGTGCAGATACAGGAGCTGGTGACGCCGGCGACCTTCGCCCGGCTCCTCAACGAGACCATGAATATCACGGAACCGGAAGGGAGGCACCGGCCGTACCGCTCGATCATACTGGGCGGTTCAAGCGGCGACCAGCGCTACGACCGCTACCTCCTTGCCTATTCGATCTTCCCGAACCTGGGCGTGATCAAGAAACACACCTTTATCGAAACCATGAGGCGGCCCGACGGCGCCGTCATGCGGCCCGATTACCGCCCGCTGAAGATCCCGCTCCTCGGGCGTTTCGGCGCCGACCGCGTCAGGGCGGCCTGCGTGCTCATTGACCTCGCCCTGCGTGAGACCGTGAAGCGCGGCACCATGGCCGGCATGGAGGGGATCGGCGCCGGCAAGACGGGGACCTCCAACGAACTGCGCGACGCCATGGCCACCGTCCATTTCATATCCGGCGACAGCACCTACATGGCCGGCGTGCGCCTCGGCAACCGCAAGAACTATTCCATCGGCAGGGCGGCGGACCGTATCGCCGTGCCGATGCTCCATGATATCGTGACCGGTATGTTCAAACGCGATATGATCATGCGGGGCGATGACTACGACGACTTTCTGAAGGGGCTCGGGAAGTCTTCCGGTGAAATCGTGCGCGTCAGGGACGGATTTTACCTGAAGGGCAATTATCATAAGCCGCGCCGCCTTGAGATCACCCGGACCCAGGAGGAGATCCGGAACAAGCGCCTGGCGGAGGCGGACGCGTACTATGACGACAGGGATTATGGAGAGGCGGCCCGGTCGTATGAAAACTTTCTGGCCCTGGCTGAAGAGTTCAACGCCCGGCATCCCGCCTTTGAAAGGATGGTCCACTGCTACATAAAAACCGGCAACCTCAAGCGGGCGGCCCAGATCATCGAGCGGTTCTCGCTTCCCGGCAGGATCTGGAGCACGGCGCGGGCCATCGAACGCAAGTATGATGTTACTCTTACAGTGAATGAGGATTTCTACAGCGGCGATAGCGACTTTGAGCGCCGGAAACATGAAAAAGAAGGAAATAAGAAGAAGAGAAGGGGGCGTGAAGACGGGGAAAAAACTGAAGAAGCCATTCCGGATGAGATAAAAAGCAACACAGACCCGTCCCGGGAGGAACATCAGGCTGATACCCCGGTTGCCCCGCAGGAGCAGAAGTCTGAGCCGGTTCCGGAGCCGCAGGGCCGTAAGGATTCCCCTCCTGCCCGGGAGGAGCGCTAATCATACTGAATACCCTATTTTAGTTCTTTTTTTGCCGGGAGATCATTTCTTTTCTGTGTTCTCGTCCTGAGAACAATTCGGGGACATTCAGGTCGGAACTCCGAACCGGGGCAAAATCCATCTTTGTAAAATAATCCAGAAGGCGATAAAAATGATGAGCCATATGGTGGAATTCATTTTATCCTCATTTAATTTTAAATATTTTATAATATACTAAAATACAATAAAATAGTCAAGGGCATGTCCATAATTTATGCGTATATCGGGTTTATAATGCCTGACAGCCGGTTGTTCCTTCGCTTTTCATTAATCACCGTAACACCATTCACTGCCACTACCCGGTAATGGTGGCTGGCCTTAAGGTCTACCTGTCTGCATTATTTCTTCTGAAGGGGTAAGTGGATTCCTTACAGAAAAATAGATGAAATAACTACAGAATAATCACCTGAAAGACTATTGAAAACCATGCTCCGGCGGTATTATTTTTACAGTATTGGCGAGTGCATCGGTCATTTGAACCGCTGCATGATCGTATGCGATTTTTTGCCTGAGAATAAGGGGGCGGGGCGGTGAGTGAACATCGCAGAGTGGAGGAAAAGGGTTCCATGCTGATTAACATGAAGGAAGTCACGGCCACCGGGATGATGGGCGATTTTTGCAACAGTCTTGAGCAAAACGTGGCCGGTGGAAAGGAAATTATTTTTGATTTCAAGGGCGTTCAAGACGTTGTTTCCGCGGATGCCGAGCGCTTGATGACCACCTGTCTCAGGCTTAAAGAATCGGGAAACGTAATACGGCTCAAGGACATGTCCCTGACGGTGAGAAACCAGTTCCTCATGTCCGCTATCAATTATGCCTCGGAGGATATCGTGCTGTAACCGGGGAACCTGCGACCGGGGGACGCACCCCGCCGCTTATCGATGATCCTGCCGCATGGGAACGGGGCGGCAAAACCCCGTTCAAAAGGCCATTCTTGTTGCCATCGATGTAACGGTGTCATTATGATTGACAGGATAGGGCTTTTTGATATAGTTCAACTATCGCCGGGGCCATTCATGACACAACCATCGATGCCCTGAACTAGAGGCCGGCGATACCTGGTGCAGGATATGGCGAAACCATCATATGAAACTCTGCAGAAAAAAGTCGCCCGCCTTGAAAAAGAGCTTGCCCGCCTCAGGTCTTCCGGTACCCGGACTGAAAAGGAATACCGGGACCTGGTTGAGAACGTAAACAGCATCATTCTCCGCATGGATGTCCGGGGGAATATCACCTATTGTAATGAATATGCCCGGAGGTTCTTCGGCTACGGGAATGATGAAATCCTCGGGAAAAACGCGGTCGGGACCATCGTGCCGGAGAGCGAGAGCACCGGCAGAGACCTGGCCGCCCTGATATCGGTCATATGCAGGGACCCGGAACGGTGCGCCGCCAGTGAAAATGAAAACATGAAGAAGGACGGCTCCCGCGTCTGGATCAGCTGGTCGAACAGGGCGGTAACAGACGAAAAGGGCGCCGTGATTGAGGTCCTCTGCGTCGGCAACGATATAACCGGTCGCAAAAAAGCGGAAACCGCGGCGCGGGAGAACGAGGAGCGGTACCGGGTCCTTTTCAATTCATCGGTCAATATCATTTATCTCCACGATTTTCAGGGGAACTTCATCGATATCAACGAAACCGGCCTGAAATTCCTCGGATACAGCCGTGAAGAGATCAAAACCCTTTCTTTTGCCGACCTGGTCTCCCATGAAGAACTGGAAAAGGCCATTGAGGGAACACGGGCGATCTTTGCCACCGGTTCCGCCGATAACGTCAATGAGTTCCGCCTGCGCGCGAAGGGCGGCGAGATGAAGCACGTCGAGATAAGCGCCTCCCCGGTTTACCGGGACGGGCGCCCCGTTGCCATCCAGGGGATTGCGCGCGACATCACCGAGCAGAAAAAGACACTGGAAGCGCTCCGGGAAAATGAGGCGGTGATGCGCAGCATGCTGGAGGCGGTCCCGGTCGGCGTCGGGCTTCTGGTGAACAGGAAGTTCAGGAAGGTGAACCGCTCTCTCTGTTCGATTACCGGGTTTTCCGAAAAGGAACTGCTGGGTAGTGATACGCGGGTGATATATCCGGATGACAGCGAGTACCAGAGGATAGGCCGTGAACTGTACGAACATATGGCCCGTGAAGGCCTCGGGGTTAAGGAGGCGAAACTGAAGAAAAAAGACGGCCGAATAATCGACGTTTTGCTCAGCCTGAGCCCCATTGATCCGGCTGACCTGAAAGCCGGGGTCACGGCCGCGGTCCTCGATATCACCGAACGGAAGCGTTCTGAAACGGCATTGCGGGAAAGCGAGGAAAAGTTCCGGCTCCTGGCGGAAAACGCCCGGGACGTCATCTGGCTGACGGACCTGAACCTCAAGCCCCTCTACGTGAGCAAGTCAGTCCTGCAGCTCTGCGGCTACACGCCCGATGAGATGATGGACATGAACCTGGAAGAGATGCTGGCCCCCCCGTCACGGGGGCTGGCTCTGCAGCTAAATGCGGAACACGCGGGGATCGAACAGAGCGGCACCGGGGACCCGAACAGGACCGTGAAGCTCGAGCTGGAGTTCAACCGCAAGGACGGCTCAACCGTATGGACCGAGAGCATCGTGACATATCAGCGGGACCTGAGGGGACATGCCGTCGCGATTGTCGGCGTGAGCCGCGACATTTCCGAGCGGCGGATATCCCAGGCGGAGAACGAGGCCATTTCGCGCATCTCGCAGCTTTTCCTTTCCCCTGAAAGTTCGTCGGGGATTTTCGATGAGATATCATCCGTCCTGCACACCCGCTTCGGCTTTCCCATCACGGGAATCATGCAGTATGAAAGCTCGACAGATGAAATGGTTTACCTGGGCTCGACCGGTATTTCGTGGGACGGTCCCGGTAAACCGAGGGTCCCCGCCGGTGAGTTTGATCGCCGGTTTCTCGAGGCCGGGAATGCCATCGTGGAAGTTGACATTTCCGCACGGGACGATTATTCTCTGGCGTCCCTCGCCGGCAGTCTCAAGATCAAGAGCCTGATCTGCGTGCCGATTCTTATCGGCGGCAGGGTTTTCGGCGCCGTGGTCATGGGGGACCGGCGCATCAGGCCGGAAACGCCCCGCATTGCCCGGGTCATCAGGATCATCGCCGATTACCTGTCAGGCGAGCTGTCGCGGCGCGCCATGGAGGAAACGCTCCGGGAATCGGAGGAGTTGACCAGGAACCTGATGGCGAGCGTCAACGAGGGGATCATTATCTTCAACCGGGATCTGAACATTCTCCTCTGGAACCGGTTTATGGAGGAGCTGACCGGCATTCCGGCCGGCGAAGCGATCGGTAAAAAATACACCGGGTCGTACCCCCATGTGAAACATCCTTCGCTTTTTAATGATCTGAAACGTTCCCTGGCGGGAGAAAGCTTCAGGTCCGAAGACCTGGAGTATGAATTCGCCCGGTCAGGTCGGAGAGGCTGGATCATTGGGCAGTACACGCCCCTCAGGAATGCCCGGGAGGATGTCATCGGCATTATTGTTTCAATCCGGGACATCACCAGGCGCAGGATGGTCGAGATGAGCCTTGGCCGGACCCGGGAAGATTTAAAGGAGACCCTGGATGCCACCACGGACGGCATCTGGACCTGGAACGCAGGGGACAATGACTATTATTACAGTCCCCGCTTTTACACCATGCTCGGCTACGAGCCGGGAGAGTTTCCCCCGAGCTTCGAGGTGTTCAAGTCCCTCATCCATCCCGACGACCGGGAGCGCGCCCTTGGCACGATGCGCCACTACCTGAGTTCGGGCAGCGGGGAAACGTATGAAAACGAATACCGTTTCAGGGCAAAGGACGGCTCATACCGGTGGATGTATTCCCGGGCGCGCGTGGTCGAGCGGTACCAGGATGGGCGGGTGCGGCGCATGATCGGCAACCATGAGGACGTTACGGACCGGAAAACCGCCGAGGAGCGCCTCAAGGGACAGCTCGCGGTGAACATGGCCCTGACCGGCCTCTCCGGTTCCATCATATCGCAATCCTACAGCCTGAAAGACATCGCCGTCATTGTCCAGGAATATGCCCGGCTCCTGACGGAGAGCGAGGAGGGTTGCGTGTCGGGATTGACCCCTGATACCGGGAGCAATGTCATCCTATCAACGACACTGACAATGGGTGCGGTGAATTCAGCGGCCCTGAAGAAGACCAACGACGATGAAATGCGCAACGGCCGGAACCGGTATGGCGGGCTCTGGGGATACGCGCTTAACAACCGGCAGGCCTTCTTCACCAATGACCCGTCCGCCCATGAATCGTGGGTGGAACCGCCCCCGGGGCATCCCCGGATCAGGCGCTTTCTGTCGGTCCCGGTGCTTTTTTACGACGAGCTCGTCGGGCAGATCGCCCTGGGGAACTCCACCCGCGACTACACGGAGAACGACCTCGTCACGGTGCGCCGCATCGGCTCGCTCTTTGCCATGGCCATAAACCATATCAGGAACGAGAACAGGATCCTGGCGTCCCTTCATGAGAAAGAGGTGCTCATCAAGGAGCTCCACCACCGCGTCAAGAACAACATGCAGGTCGTTTCGAGCCTCCTGGCCCTGCAATCGCGGAAGGTCGACGACGAGCGCTACCGGAAATATTTCGAGGAAAGCCAGAACCGGATCCACGCCATGGCGATGGTCCATGAAAAGCTCTATCGCTCCGAAGACATGGCGCGCGTGGATTTTTCCGAGTACATCAGGGACCTGACGCGGCATCTTTTCTACACGTACAATATCAATCCCCGGGCGATCCGTCTGCATCTCGATGTGGCCGAAATATACCTCGGCATTGACACGGCCATACCCTGCGCCATGATCATCAACGAGCTCGTGTCAAATTCCCTGGAACACGCTTTTCCCGGGGGCCGCGAAGGGAATCTCACGGTGCGCCTCCACCGGAACGACGGGGGGATGCATATCCTGACCGTGACCGATGACGGCGTCGGAATTCCGGAAGACTTCTCTATCGACAAACTTCAGACCCTGGGAATGCAGATCATCCAGTCATTGACCAGGCAGGTCAGGGGTACCCTGGAGATGGTCGGGAAGGGCGGGACGCATGCCACGGTGGTATTTGACGGCATCCCGCGGGCAAAGGGAGCGGCAGGAACAAATGGAAGCAGCGAAAATTCTGATCGTTGAGGATGACCCGGTTACCGTGATGTACCTGCAGGAGATGCTGGAGCTCCGCGGGTACCGGGTTGTCGGCTCCGCTCCGGACGGCCCCGACGCCATTGCCCTCGCCGGCCGGGAGCGGCCGGACCTCATCCTCATGGACGTGATGCTGGAAGGAGCGATGGACGGCATTGAAACGGCCATGAACATCCAGTCGCGGTTTCATATCCCGGTCGTTTACCTCACCGCCAGCACCGATGAAAAAAACCTCAGGCGCGCGCAGGAAACCGACCCCTACGGGTACCTCATAAAGCCCATCAAGGACTATGACCTGTACTCGGCCCTGGAAACGGCCCTGACGAGGCACCGGCTTGAAAAAAAGATCAAGGAGAGCGAGGCCTTCATGTCGGGCCTCATGAATTCCGTGCCGGTGGCGGTCATCGTCATAAACCTCGACGGCTCCGTCAGCTACGTGAACAGGGCCTTTGAGTCGCTGACGGGGTTCGAATCGGGGGAGGTTGTGGGCGTCAGGCCGCCCTATCCCTGGCGCCCGGAGCGGGGCGGCGATGCCTCAACCGGGGCCGGGGCCATCGGCAGAAACGAGGAACAGGTGCGCAAGAAAAACGGCGAGAAGATCACCGTGGTCGTGTCGGCGGTTCCGGTTTCCCGGGGTGACGAGCTCCTCTATTATCTCGTCAGCTGGGAAGACGTTACGCTGCGCCGCAGGCTCGAAGAGCAGATCCTCGACATCAGCGAGCGGGAGCGCATCAGCATCGGGCGGGACCTTCATGACGGCATCGGGCAGGAGCTGACCGCCGTCGGCTACCTGATGGGAGTGCTGGCGAAGAAGGTCCGCGAGGGCCAGCTCCCCGGCGAGACGGAGACGGAAGCGGTCATAAACCAGCTGGACCATGCGAAGACCCATATACGGCTCCTGGCCAAGGGGCTGTCGCCGGTCATAGTGGATCAGAACGGGATCACCATCGCCATCGACGAGCTCTGCCGGAGCGCCGAAGGGATCTATAAAATCCGCTGCGAGGCGCACTGCGATGATATCGTGATACGGGACGCCTCGAAGGCCACCCATATATATTATATTGTCCAGGAGTCCCTGAACAACGCCGTCAAACACGGCAAGTGCAAGAACATCCGGGTCGTGCTTAAACGCCGCGGAAAGGGTTTGTTCCTGTCTGTTATCGATGATGGAACCGGCCTTCCGGAAGAGACCGGCAGGCGCGAGGGGCTGGGGCTCATGTTCATGAAGTATCGCGCCGATATTATCGGGGGCGTCCTGAACGTCAACCGGAGAAAGCCGTCCGGCACTATCGTCACCTGCATGATACACCGGATTGATTGAGAACATTGCACGCGCCGGAGCAGACCATGGCGCATAATCGGGGATACGGGGGAAAAAATGAAAAAAACGCGGATATTCATCGTCGACGACCACGAGATTGTGCGGCTGGGGCTGGTGCAGTTCCTGAACAGTCATGACCACCTCCAGGTGTGCGGCCAGGCGGGGGACGCCAATACGGCCATTGCGGCCATAAACGAATGCAAACCCGATATAGCCATCGTCGACATCAGCCTTGAAGGGGTGAGCGGCATTGACCTGATCAAGGCCATCAGGGGACGCTACCGCCAGGTCGCGGTCATGGCCCTGTCGATGCACGGGGAAAAGGAGGTCGTGCGGCGCGCCCTCCAGGCGGGCGCGGGCGGATACGTGCTGAAGAGCGAGCCCGTTGAACAGGTGGTGGAGGCGATCGGCAAGGTGATCGCCGGGAAGAGCTATATCAGCGAATCCCTCCGCGAATCCCTCATGGACATGGTATCGAAGAAGGACGAGGGGCCGGAAGAGCTCCTGGCCCAGCTAACGGACCGGGAACTGGACATATTCAAGCTGATCGGCGAAGGGCTGGACCGGCGGGAAATTGCGCAGCGAATGGGCATCAGCACCTCGACCATTGGAACGTACCGCGACAGGATCAAGAACAAGCTGAACATGAAAAGCTCCGGTGAGCTCATACGTTTTGCCGTGAAATGGACGACCCAGGGAGAGAGCAGGGGGAATTCTGATTAAAAACATCATATTTACCATTAACAAGTGTACGTTTACATCAGTTTTGCCCTTATATCCATCGGCCAATTGATATCTGAAATCACTTCAGATACCCTTATCCATTAATATCGCTTACTTGATTTTTGCTATCCCCGCACTAAGGGAATCCCCTTCTTTTTGAATGATCAGTGTAACTACAATTATATCATTAAAACGATTATTGCTGATTGGCGCCGCCCATGCTATTTTCGTACCATACAAGCACCACCGGTGCCGAAGCAACAAGGAGGCTCGTTATGCAATGGTTCAATAACTTAAAAGTCAGCATGAAGGTTTTTATATCCTGCTTCTTATTCCTTGCGGCTATCGTCCTGATATCTGTCCTCGGCATAACCACCCTGCGGTCAGCAAATGAGGATTTCGCTCATTTTTACAATAACAAGTTTGTCACCGTGGCGCAGCTTAACGGCATCATGACCGACTTCCTGCATATCCGCGTCAACATGGGCATCGAACAGGCGGCCGCGGAGCAGAACGACTGGGCTCTGGTGAACAAGGGGATCGAGGAATCAAAAAAATACGGCGCCGAATACCAGGAGCTGTGGAAGAAATTCAAGGCGGCCAGCATGAACAAAGAAGAAAAAGCGATGGCCGAAGAGTTCGAGAAGATCGTCGTCCCGGTCAGAAATGTCCGCGTTGAATTCCAGAAATCACTTGAGGCGCGGAACCTCAAGATGAGCAAGGCGCACCTTGACAAGTGGATGGAGGGTTTCACGGAGCTTGAGGCACATACCAAGAAGATGATCCAGTACCAGGTCGATTACGGCAAAAAGATGATGGACCAGCAGACCAGCGATTATACCAGCCAGCTTATCATGCGGGTCCTGCTGATAGCCATAGCGATCGGCGTCGGCGTGCTCATCACGATAGTCCTTTCCCGCGCGGTGTCCGTGCCGGTGGCGAAGGGCCTTGATTTCGCCCAGCAGCTCGCGGACGGCGACCTGACCACCAGGATAAACCTTGACCAGGAGGACGAGCTGGGCCGCCTTGCCAGGGCCCTCAACAGCGCCGCCGACAGCCTGGAGAACCTCATATCGAACGTCATCGTGTCCTCCCAGAACCTCTCCCAGGCGGTGGAGCAGATAGCCAGCGGCAACCAGAACCTGTCACAGCGCACCAGCGAACAGGCATCGAGCCTCGAGGAGATCGCCTCCACCATCGAGGAGGCCACGGCCACCATCAACCAGAACGCCGAGAACGCCGGACGGGCCCGGGACCTCACCGAGACCGGCTCGAACAAGTCGATAGAAGGAAACAGGATCGCGGTCGAAGCCGTTAACTCCATCACGGAGATGAACGAGTCAAGCAAGAAGGTGGCCGATATCATCGCGGTCATCAACGAGATAGCGTTCCAGACGAACCTGCTGGCGCTGAACGCGGCGGTCGAGGCCGCCCGGGCGGGCGAGCAGGGCCGCGGCTTCGCGGTGGTCGCCGGGGAGGTCCGCAACCTCGCCCAGCGGTCGGGCAACGCGGCCAGGGAGATCGAGACCCTCATCAAGGACACCGTCGGCAAGGTTGATAAAAGCACCGAGCTGGTGAACCGGACCGGCATCGCCCTGAACGAGATAGCCGAAGCGGCCAAGACATCGGCGCAGATCATCTCCGAGATTGCCGCCGCGAGCATGGAACAGAAGCAGGGCATCAACCAGATCAACAACGCCATTGCCGAGATGGACAACATGACCCAGCAGAACGCGTCCCTGGTCGAGGAAACGGCGTCCGCCAGCGAGGAAATGGCGAACCAGGCCGCGGAGCTCCTGGACATGGTGCAGCGCTTCAAGATAAGCGACGAAATTAAGACCGGGACCTACAACCAGAAGCACCGGGAACTGCGCCTGACCGCGGCGGCCTCCGCCGTCCCTGAAAAGAAGAAGGAAAAAGGGAACGGCAGCGGCCGCATGAAGTCAGCCGATGCGGCGGCTGCGGCGGCCCGCGGACTGGAGGGCGGAACAATGACGGAAATCCTCAAGCAGGAGGGGTTCGAAGAGTTCTAAAGGTGCCTCCATATATCGCTTAAATTTTAACGCATGACCCACTCGTAAAGGGAGAATCTGATTCTCCCTTTTTTTTACATGGGAAGTTGATGGTCTGCGCACCGGTAAGCCGCTGCGGAAGAAAGGGATGTCACGCGCCGGTTTTTTCCTGCTCCTTCTTCATCTTGCGGTATGAGTAGCCCGCATATGCTGCAGCAGCGATGAGCATGGGGATGTCATCGAGATATCCTGCGGGCACGAGGATATCGGGAATGAAATCGAGAGGAAAAACAAGATACGCCACCGCCAGGCCCACCAGGACCAGGGAAAATATGAATTTTTTTCTGAGGCCTTCAAGGCTTTTATCTTCAATCTGTTTCATGGCATGGCACAGTCCTTGCGGAAATTTCATTCAGGGTATATGATAATGAAAAATGGCGGCTTTTTCAAGAATAATTTTTACTTGCATTATTTTTAGCGATTTATCAATCCTACATGCTATGCGATAATCGCACACGGAGCATTGTCATGAAAGATCTGATAATTATCGGCGCCGGCCCCGGCGGACTTACTGCGGCGATCTACGGCATCAGGTCGGGGCTTGACCTGACGGTCGTCGAGAAGCTTTCTCCCGGCGGCCAGGTGATGAACACCTATGAGGTCGAGAACTACCCCGGATTCGAAGAGCCGATAGCGGGATGGGATCTCATGTCGCGCATGGAGGCCCAGGCGCGGAGGCTCGGAACGGAGATCGTAAGCGGCGATGTCGCCTCTGTCGCCAGGGACGCCGCGACCGGGACCTTCATGGTGAAGATGTCCGATAACACCGTTATGGAGTCGCGGACCGTCATTGCCGCGTCCGGCGCCTCATACCGGAGGCTCGGGGTGCCGGGGGAGGAGCAGTATATCGGCCATGGCGTTTCATTCTGCGCCACCTGTGACGGCGCTTTCTACAAAGACCGGATCTGCGCCGTGGTGGGGGGCGGGGACACCGCCCTGGAAGAGGCGCATTTCCTCACGCGCTTCGCACGGAAGGTCTATCTCATCCATCGGCGCGACAAGTTCAGGGGCGTGAAGGTGCTCCAGGACCGGGTCATGGCCAGCGATAAAATTGAACTGGTGCTGGATTCTGTGGTGGAATCGATCAATGGCACCACCAAGGTCGAGGGTGTCTCCATTAAAAACGTGAAAACTGGGGTCCAGTCGAGCCTGGCCGTGGACGGCTTTTTTATTTTCATCGGTTTTAACGCGAATACCGGGTATCTCCCGGCCGAGGTCCTTGACGGAAACCGCGACGTGATGACCGATATTAACATGAGGACCGCTGTACCGGGGCTTTTCGCGGCGGGCGATCTCAGGAGCGGTTCCAAACGCCAGATCGTCATGGCGGCGGCTGAAGGCGCCACGGCCGCCCTTGAGGCTTATGATTACATTTTAGGTTTGACATAATTGCCAACTATGCCTCTAATGCCTGACAATCATGCCGGCCGGTCGGGCCGGGGCATATTCATTTTTACAAAATCCAACGGGAGTAACTTTTCGGCGCGTTAGAGAAAGGCGGCCATCAATGGATATGAAGCAGTTGCAATTCTCCCCGTCGTTGATGCGGCCGGAAGAATTGCAATAGACCGAATACCAGGGTGCTCAATTTCCGAAACAGGCTGAATCGATACATATAAGCATCCGGCGAAAGCAGGATGAAACCAGTATTAACACAAAGGAGTTTTACAATGATGAAAAAAATCATGGCTGTGGCTGTTGTGACCGTGTTCGCGATTGCCGGCTTCGGATGCAAGCCGGCGGGAAAATACGGCGATCTGAAAGAATACCTAAATGACGTTATCAAGGCCAATGAAGACTACATTTCATCCCTCGAGAAATCAAACAGCGCCAAGGAAGTTGCCGAAGCCATCACCGAGCTTGGCAACAAGATGGAAAAGCTTTCCAAAAAAGGCGAAGATATCGAAAAGAAATATCCCGAACTGAAAACCATGGACAAGAAAAATCCGCCGAAAGAGCTGAAAGAGGAATTCGAAAAGCTCGAGCAGATGGCCCAGAAACTTCTCACCGTTTCGATGAAGATGATGAAGTACATGATGGATCCGGAAGTAATGAAGGCCTCCCAGGAGATGGCCAAAAAGATGGGTAAATCCGGAGTGGTCAAATAACCCCGATTTCCATCTTTGGATCAGGCGCCCCTGCCCTGCGGCAGGGGCTTTTTATTGGAAATTCCTGTTATAGAATTTTTCTATCGCCGACCAGAGAAGGTCGCCCAGGTGACGTATCCTCAGCTCATCCACCCTCATGTAGTCGTAGCTGAAATACTTGTCGTTGAGGTAGAGGGCCCTGGAAAGGGAAAGCCTCACCATGGGGATGGGACCCGTGCCGTACTGCCGGTGGATGAACCCGGGCGACGGCTCCGCGGCGATGGCGAATTTTTCAACGACGGTGTCATCAACCCCGGCAAAGGCTTTCTTCAGGTGTTCCAAAAGATTGGCGGTGAGTTCAGGGCTGCATGTCGCCACGGCGTCCCCGTCTCTATTAATGATGTTTTCCAGAAGTATGATGGGCCGGGGCTTCCCGGGGTCACGCGAAACGGTGGGGCCCACGGCAAGCATGGTGTGGCATTCGATGATCAGTTTTAGGTTTGCCGTATCAATGATTTTCTTTACCGCGTCATGAAAGGGGACCCAGTAGCGCCTCAGGACGTTGGAAATAGCTATCTCGTCAGGGAAGAGGTTGTCCCGGAAGACCGGCTTGCCGTAGAGCGTCGTCTTCTTCAGGACGCCGTCAATGGCCGGCGGCACCGATGTGTACTGGCGGTCCAGGTCGACGAAGAGACGAGAGATGTCGGCATCAATCGTTCCGGCGACGCGGTCGCCGAATGAGAAAAGATCGTTGGCGCAGGTGTCCGACTGTATCAGCAGGTCAAACTTGCTCACCGCTTCGTATCCCGCAAATTCCTCCGGCACCTTGCATCCGCCATGGGGAATTATGATCAATATGGGAAGATGGCTTCTTTTCTTCAAGGCAGTGTTCGCACCATGGTATCGGCCCGATGCTACTACGGGTTCCCCTTTCCTGTCAAGACAATATACGCCGCGCAACGCGCGGGTGCCGGCGGAGGGTGCGATAAAATTATAGTTGAAAATAATTCTTATATCGGTGAATAGTACTGACAGAATCAATCCTGATAAAACAGTCTTGCGAGGAGCCGCCATGAAGAAATCCATTCTCATGATACTTGTTGCCGTTATCAGCATAGCCCCGGGTCTTTCCGCAAAAGAGCGAAGGGTCACCCTGGTCCATACCAATGATTTGCATTCGCACCTGCTCGGCTTTTATCCTAACGTCGATTATACGCCTCAGGCGAATGATGACGCCACCAGAGGCGGCTGGGCCCGCATCATGACCGTGATAAAAAAGACCAGGGCCGAACGGACAAACCCGGTCCTGGTGGTTGATGCCGGGGATTTTCTCATGGGCTCCCTGTTCCATATGATCTGCCGGGAGCGTGCCCTCGAGCTCAGGCTCATGACGGAGATGGGATATGACGTCATCACCCTGGGGAACCATGAGTTTGATCTGAAGCCGGCGGGCCTGGCGCGGATACTGAAATCCGCACGCCAATATGGAAAGCTTCCCGCGATCGTTTCATCCAATGTCATCTTCAGCGGAACGGACGACCGTGACAATGCCCTGGAGGAGGTGTTCAGGGACGGGACGGTGAAGCCGTATACAGTCATTGACAGGGGAGGGGTGAAGATAGGATTTTTCGGCCTTATGGGAAAGGATGCCGCCGAAGTGGCCCCATTCGCGAAGCCGGTGAAATTCGGCGATCCGGCGGAGAGCGCGAAGAAGATGGTCGACCTGCTCCGGAACAGGGAAAAGGTTGATATCGTTATCTGCCTGTCCCACAGCGGGCTGAACCTGGACGCAATCTCGAAATCCGAAGATGTCAAACTCGCGGCCAGGGTCCCCGGCATCGATATCATCATAAGCGGCCACACCCACACGCCGCTTAAAGAGCCGATCATCAAGGGGAAGACGATAATCGTGCAGGCGTGGTGCTATGGCCTCTGGGCCGGGATCATGGACATTGTCCTCAAGAACGGCACGGTGACCCTCGACAAGTACCGGATGATGGAGATCGATGATACGATACCCGGTGACAACGCGGTCACCGCCGTCGTAAACGGATATAAAAACGAAATCAGCGGGACTGTCCTGGCCCCCCTGGGACTCGCCTTCGACGCAATAATCGCCCATCACGATTTTGATCTCACCATTGCCGAGGAGGAATCGAACCTGGGGAACCTCATCGCTGACGCGAGCCGCTGGTACGTCAACAAATTTGTCTATGACCCGCGGGACCCGCAATCCAAGGTTGATGTTGCCGTTGACTCCAACGGCCTCATCAGGGACCCGGTGGTGAGGGGGAAGACCGGCAGAGTGGCGGTCTGCGATATGTTCAACGCACTGCCCCTCGGCATCGGCAGGGACGATACCATGGGATACCCGATGATGGCCGTGTACCTGTACGCGTCGGAATTGAAAAAGGCGATGGAAATCCTGGCCAGCATCCATCCCCTGAAGGGGTCAGATTATTTTCTCCAGATATCCGGGCTCAAGTTCACCTATAATCCCCGCAGGATGATATTCGACCGTGTCACGTCAATACAGATAGGCAGTGAGGAGGAGGGATACAGGCCACTTGATTATGCAGATTCGAATAAAAAGCTCTACCGCGTGACGGCCAACCTGTATAACGCGACGTTCCTTGATATCGTCGGCAATTTTACCATGAATATCCTGAAAATTATTCCCAAGGACAGGAACGGCAGGCCCTATGGAGATCTGGCGGAAGCTCTTGTGGATGCGGACCCCCAAAGGCCGGGCATCCAGGAAGTTAAGCAATGGGTCGGCCTTATGGAATACGTGCGGAGTTTCAAGGACACCAACGGCGACGGCTATCCTGAAATACCTGAAAAATACAAAGGGAAACTGGGAAGGACCGTGCGTGAACCGAGCCTCAATCCTGTTTCACTGTTGAAGGGCGGAACGTACATGACCTGGATCGGGTTTGCCGTGGTCATGGTTATTGTTGCCACTGTTGCCGTGGTGGCGGTGATTGTGATGAAGAAGGTCCGGAAATAAGACCGGTTTTCCCGCTGTCGTGGCGTTGAGGTCAGGGTTAGAGCTCAATCTGGACTGGATTGACACCGGTGTCAGAGTAAATGCCATGTTAATAGGTCTTGGGGATCAGAGTTGCTAGGTCCCAGGGTCAGAGTAAATGCTCAAGCTGGTTCGGGTCGATTACTGTGCCATACGGTGTCAGAGTAAACCTTTTGATATGCATCAAGAGCGTCCAGACAGACCGATAAGGGCAATTCAGGATGGTGCCGGCGTATGATTGTAACAGATTTCTTTTTATCTTTTCCTCAATTGCCATATTTGATAAAGTTCCTGATAACAAAAAAAGACACGCTTGGTAATGTCCATTGTTGTTAATTGCTGCCGGGATTACCTTCCAAACCTAATTCACCGGCAATTGTCCGTAAACCCAGTATTGATTCTTTTATGATCTCTGCCATATCTATTCCCAGCATTTTCGCGCCTTTTTCAATAACAGCCCTATCAACACCGGCTGCAAAGCCCTTGTCCTTCCATTTCTTTTTTACCGATGATGCTTCAAGGTCCATGAGACTCCGTGACGGCCGTACCAGGGCGGCGGCTATTATGAGACCGCTCAGTTCATCCACTGTATAAAGGGTTTTCTCAAGGAGAGTTTGGGGTTCGATATCATTAAACATTCCCCAACCGTGGCTCGCCACAGCCCGTATATATTCTTCGGGCCAGCCTTTTTCTTTGAGTATTTTTTGACTCATGGTGCAGTGTTCCTGGGGGAATTGCTCATAGTCCAGGTCATGGATCAGGCCAATAATCCCCCAGGTGTCAGAGTCTTCCCCATATTTAATGGCAAATTGACGCATGATGGCCTCAACTGCCAGGCCGTGTTTTAACAGATTTTCGGTTTTGTTATACTCCTTCAGTAATGACATTGCTTCTTCTCGTGTTGGTTTGTGAGTGGTCATGGTTTGCTCCTGGTTAAATCTGATTTTGCTGATTTGGGGTCAGAGTAACTATGGATAGCGTAATCATTTTTCACCACACATGTTTACGCGGTCATTAATTTTTTGATCTGACCCCGAATTTTTTTATTTTAACTTTTTTAAATCTAAGATTTAAATCTGCATGCCTGATGTTTCCCGCAATTTTATTTCTTTTAAGCATTTTATAGCTCATATTATTCTTTGCTGCTTTTTTCATCTTGTATAATTATGATTTTGATAATGACATGTATTTGGGTGCAGTATTTTATTAATACTATACTCTGGCCCCTAGTATGGCCCCCTGTTTTTGTATCTTTCTTTTGTTGTTATACAATGCGGCTTTTACAATTTTTATTTGCCATGGCACTCGTGCTGTTGTATATTAGCACGAATGTAAAAAATATCATTGTTATTGATTGGGGTCAGAATGAAAAATAGGGCCAGAGAAAAATCATATAATGATCACAGGATGGTGGGGTTATGAAACGGATTTTCTATACTACATTACTACTGTTATCCATATGTACCGGTATATCCCCCGCTTCGGATTGGCCTATTTACAAAGGAAACATTTTTTTTACCGGAAATAACGACGAGATCACGGTTAAAAACAATAATCTGAAATGGCTCTTCCAGGCCGCTGATATGGTTTATAATCCGATTATATCTGATGGATCCGTCTATTTTGTGGATATAAAAAAAAATGTATATTGTCTTGATGAAGATTCCGGCAAGTTGAAATGGAAAATAAACCTCACTAACATATCAGCACAATTCAATCCCAATCAAAAATCATCGGGTAAGGTGAAGTACCCTTTGGTTAAGGGGTATCGGCTCATTCTCACTGATAATTTTGTCATTTACTGCCTCGATAAGCGGAGTGGCTCGGTTCTCTGGGCCAGGACCGGGATGCGGGATGAGAGGGATCTGTTTACCAGGGATAGCGCATATAACAGGAAAACACCCCGGTGGGAGTCGGGTGATAATAAGAACTGGGACCCAACCAAGCACTCGACCACGCTTGTTGATGGAATTTACTCTGACCCCGTGATAAACAATGATATACTTTACTATGGCACCCGCAATATATTCATGTCCCGGGAAATCCTGCAGGGACACCTGAAATGGGATAACAGGGATGTGAAATCATACAGCGGATTTCCTTCTTTTTATGAGGATTTCATCTTCACTCAATCGATGGATTATAACAAAAACACTTTTTCTCTCTACTGTCTCAATGCGGATAATGGAACTGTTGTCTGGGCCCAATCCATTGCCAAACCGGTGAGGATCTTTTCGCCGGTTGTTTACCAGCAGAAGGTTTACCTGGCTTCGGGGAACATCATGCACTGCTTCAATCTGGCTGATGGGGCCAGGGTGTGGCAGAAGGCGTATGGCGATACCATCACTTCCAACCCGAGTTTTACCGAGCGTGAGATCCTTTTTACCGTTGATAACCGCCGGGTGATAATGATAAATCCTGCGGACGGTAACATAAACACCACCATTGATCTCGGGGATGAATCGAGCCCCTGCTTTGTGACCATTCGCGATCAAATTTACGTGGCCAGCACCATAAAGAAAAGAGTGGGTGACCGGGACCTTTCCTATGCCAGCCTGAAGGCGCTGCGTTTTGACGCAAAAAATGCCCTATGGGAATTCATTTCACCGTTCCCCGGCGGCGCCTACCAGCCCGCGGCTTCGGGCGGGATCATGTTCCTTCCGGCGGGAAACTACCTCTATGCCGTGGGCACCGATTACTATCCGCGGATTATCGACGGCGGCAGCACCATTTACGATCCTTATAACAGGAAGTATCTGGATGATGCAATCGCACCTGATAAGGACGCCGGAAAAAAACAGGTCCCGCGGCCCTCGGATAAGAAAAATAATCTGCGTCCCCTGAAGATAACGGTGAGGGATAATGATAAGAATCCGATACCATCCCATGTCGAAGTAAAAAAATGGGACCAGGGTAAGATCGTGTATTCAGATCGTATCGCCATACGGAATCCAGACCAGGAGATACAGGTTCCCGACAGCAATGATGTGGAGATAACAGCTGATGCCGACGGATTTCTGCCTAAGAAAATAATTATATCCAGGGATGATAAGGATGCTTCAATACTGCTTGATAAGATAGAAAAAGGGAAGGGGATCGTAGTCGAGAATATCCATTTTGAGATAGACGAGGCGTACCTCAAGAAGGAATCGCTTAATATCCTCGACCGGATGATTGAAGCCCTGAACCGCAACAGGAAGATACGTCTTGAAATCAGGGGGCATACGGATATCACCGGAACCCGTCAGCATAACATGAAACTATCCGAGCGACGGGCTGACGCGGTGATGGAATACATGATAAAAAACGGCATCAGTCCCGAACGACTTGTGGCTATCGGTTTTGGCCCGGATAAACCTATTGGCGACAATATAACCGCAAGTGGAAGACAGAAGAACAGGAGGACCGAGTTCTTTATTCTTGATAAATAAGAATTTCGGGGTCAGAGTAAAGTATTGTAGATATATTTAAATTAATATAATAAAAATATTATTTCTGGATAAAATAAAAATCCGACCGGACGTATTTTATTATTGACTATGTTTATTGTTTGTTCATATATTGTGTACAGAACACAAAAGAGCAATAATCCCGGGAGGAAAAAATGAATAAATTCTTTATAACCGTGGTCTTCTTGTTTTCCTGCGTTGCTTTCGTCTATGCCGGCGGATCATCAAATACCTGCCAGACTAAATATCCCATAGTAATGGCCCATGGCATGGGCGCCAGTGCGCAAATCCTGGGAATAATTGATTACTGGAACAGGATACCCGGCTCCCTTGAAGATGAAGGCGCCGATGTCTATATCACATCGGTTAATGGAATGGACAGCACCGCGAACAAGGCCCTGGCCTTCAAGCAGCAGTTCCTCCAGATCAAGGCCCTGACCGGCGCCTCAAAATTGAACATCATTGGCCACAGCCATGGCACCATCTATACGCGCTATGCCATATCCAACCTGGGCCTTTCACCTTATGTTGCAAGCTACACCAGCATCGCCGGCCCCCACAGGGGAAGCGCCATCGCTGATGTCATCATGGGTGTCATACCAAACCCGGTAAAGCCCCTGGTCGGCGCGGCCCTTGATTTCGTGTATGCCTTTGTTTTCGGTGACAAGAACCCCAACAGCGTACAGAACGGCTGGGACCTCACGAGATCATACATGATCAACACCTTCAACCCGAATACTCCCAACAAGTCCGGTGTTTATTACCAGAGCGCAGCGGCAAAAATAAAAATGATGGCCATCGACGCCCGCAACTGGTACTTCATCGGTACTTGGCCGATCCTTCTCGCCATTGAAGGCGACAATGACGGTCTGGTCAGCGTTAATTCGGCAAAATGGGGGAACTTCCGCGGCGTATACGAAGGGGCCTGGTATTCCGCCGGTGTCGATCACCTGAATATTGTTGACCAGGTCTTCGGCTTCACCCCGGGATTTGATGCTCCTCAATTCTATATTGATATAGTTGCTGACCTGAAGAACAGAGGATATTAAATTTAATCTAAAGAGTAAATTTCAGGGGCTGTCCCTCGATAAAGGGACAGCCCTTTTGTGTTCTATCCATGCCTGATTGCCCGTGCATTGTCCCTGCAGGGGATGACCTGCAGTATCGCTCCCTGTCCGCAAAAAAACAAACTTTCAAAAAATGAGATTGCATGATTATTCGCGGGATGGAATAGTGCAGGGGATTGATAATGCCGACAGGGGATTGCGGGATGAACTATTACAAGATTCTTCTGCTGACGTTTGTTCTTTTTGCCGCAGGATATGCAGAGGGCCTTTATGCGTCCGAGTTCAGCCGCAGCGTCTCCTATACCAGGACACAGGGAAGGGCGGCGGCCGTTGGTTCGCTTGATGCGGTCTATTACAATCCCGCCGGCCTTGCCGCGGTGAAGGATGGGCTGCATATCGATGTCGGATACCAGGTCATGACAAAAACCACATCCTATGCCGCCCTTCGCATGAACGGGGAGGACAAGGAGCCGACGCCCTTTGTCCCCAACTTCGCCATGGCCTATAAGAAGGGGAAGGGCGCGGTTTTCATATCGCTCTGCATGCCGGAAGGGGTCGAGTTCCTGGAATTCCGGAAGCCGAAAGGTGGGATGCCCCTGGTCAGCAACCTGGGTCTTAACCTTGATCCGGTCCAGACGGTGGTGCTCCGGAGACTGGGGCTCACGATACAGGCGGGGGGCTTTGAATTGCCGTTGCTGTCCTATACCAAGGCAAGCAGGTACTGGCTCCAGGGAAGGCTCGGCGGAGCATTTTCCATCGGCGATATGTTCTCCTTTGCCGGGGGAATTGCCTGCAATTATTATAATGCCGACCGCTCCGCCGGTATCGCGGGGGCGGGCACCATTGATAAAATTGAAAGGGAGGCCCTGGGATGGTCCGGTTTCGCCGGTGTGATGATCGGCGCTCCCAAGACCTTTGTCCTGACGGCTCTTTACGAGACCCAGGTCATTGCCAGGGGAACAGAAAAAAACGTAAAATACAACTATTCGCACATGATGGAGCAGCGGTATCCGGATTCACTCCTCGTCGGATTTAATCTTAAGGCGGGCGAAGGGGCGTCGCTGCAGTTTTCATACCAGGTTGCTTTCACCGGGGAACGAAGATATGGAACGAGAAATATCCTGAGCTCGAGCCATGAATTGGGGTACCTGGACTGGGCCCTCGTGGTGCTGAACAGGTCCGATTGGTCGATCCTGCCCTATATCAGCAACGGAAACATACAGAACTATAAGTATAAAAACCGCCACACCGTTGGTTTTACCATGGAATTTGAGGTAAGCGGGGTTGTGCCGAGCATGGGCATATCCTACGCAACGCAGGAAAAGTATCCGCGGACCCAGAATCCCCTTGACCCGGACCTTGCCAGGGTCGGCCTGGGCGTGGGAATAAAGTTCCCGGCATCCAATGCCGTCACCCTGGAATCGGGTACTGCCTACTATTTTTACATCAAGGACCGGATGTTTCACAATTCGGTAAAAATGAACAAAATGGCCTGGACCTGGGGCATAAACGCTTCCTTCAGGGCGATGTAGATCCGGGCGCGGTGCTGATGTTACTCTGACACGGGGCCGGTTTTTTATCATATGCCGCCATGGCCATGGTGCACGGCGGGACCATGACAAAGGAAAAGACCCTGTTGAAGTATCGTTCGGTAAATCCCGCCCCGGTAAAGTGCGATCGCATCTCCGTTTCGTCGATTGCGTGGCCTCCGGTAACAGGTTCATAGATATACACCGATCCGCCCGGCTTGAGGACAGCGTGGAAATTATTGATAATCGGCCGCCTCCGGTCCTTCGGGATGTCATGGAGGACGAGCCTCACCACAATGGTATCAAAGGTATTGCCTGGCAGCTTCTGTTCGGTTATATCGCCTTCAATAAAATCAATATTGTTATAGCCGGATAATCGATACCTGACCACCTGGAGCCAGGACGGCGAAATATCAAGGCATGTCAGCCTGCCGTTCTTATTCCGGATCAGTTTGGCCAGATGTACTGCTTCTCCGCCGGCCCCGGAACCGAAATCAAGTATTTTCTCATTGCCGGTCAGCTTCAGGTCCCGAACAAAATTGCAATACGAGGGCCTCATCAGGATGCCCGAAATGAATACCTCGTATTTCATTAATAGTTTTGACGGGTGCATGAAGTCTGTTTTTTCCGGATTCGGAACATCAAGATGGTCAACAAAGGAAGTATACACATAGAATAGGATAAAAAGTGCTGATAGTAAGGATAACAGCAGTATCCCGGTGATTTTCAATATCCTCATATTTACCCCCCATTGTTTATATTGCATTTCATCAATTGCCGGCGCTCGGTGACAGTTTGCTCTGACACCGGGATAGGGGCCATTGGTGATATGAGGTAAGGTCTCCCGGCGATAATCTTATCAATGGTTTGCCGATAACTATCGGTTGATCTGTGCACCGAAAGGTCCGGTTGCTCTGATACTGCGGTAAATTCAGAATTATGCTGTCAACCGATAACTATCGGCAGCCTGGCATCGGCGGGTCTGCAGGCTTCCTGCTATTACTTGATTCTACGCAGAACTTTCGCAGCGTCATCATAGCGGCCGAGTTTCCGGTATGCATCGGCCAGGGATCGGGCGACATGGGTATCCTCTTCGTTCATTTCACGGGCCCGCTCAAGGTAGCGCAGTGAGGCCCGGGTTTCGCCCTTTCTCAAAAGGGCCTTACCCGCGTAATGATATGTTTCGTAATCCGTCCTTCCCTCGATGATTGCTTTCCTGATGTAATCCGAAGCCTTTGCGTATTCTCCGGATTCAAAGAGTGCCGCCCCGTAATAGAATAACAGGTTCGATTTTCTTCCGGGGCTTCGGTGACTGAAGACCCGCAGGATATCACGGTATTGCCGCTGCTCGTAGAGGCTCTGGACCGTTTCTTCGATGAGTTTCTCCGGGATCGCCTCGTCATCGGATAAAGACAGTATCGATTCCGCGCCCTTGCTCCGCTGGCCGAGTTTGATGAGGTTCAGGCCCTGCAGCCTGATAAGGTCGTGGTTGTCAGGATATGCCATCAGCAGGTCTTTAAGATAAATCTCCAGCTTTTCATGCTCATTTTTAGCGTATAATTCCTCCGCCCTGCGGACCTGCTCCTCGACTGGCAACCCCCGTACCTTTTCATAATAGGTCTTCATGATCCCGGAGTATACTTCCTGGCTGTGGAAATAGGAATAGACACCGGTACCGACCAGTATGAGGAATACCAGGTACCCGGTTTTGTTGGTTCTCCTTTTCGCCATGCCCAACAATGGGGATTTCTTGCGATAAATTTCAAGTATAATATTTTAATAACACCGGGAACCTTGAGCCGCCATCTGATGGATCCGGGGTCAGAGCAACGGCTTTTGAATTAATTCCTTGAAATAAAACAGATCGCTAAATATTTTTGTATTTTCGGAAAAAATTCTTTCAATTTTGGCTGTTTGATCGTTATACTATTCAAAGGACACGGACATGAATCGCCTCAGAATACCAATCATCATCATATCCCTTTTCTGTTCCACATCGCTGTTCTCCGTTACGGGGGACGAGGCGGTGGAGAAATTCCGCAGCAGAATGCTTCGGGTCGGAAAGCTGACCGGCGTTATTTCCTGGACCTCCATTGACGGACAGACCTATTCGGGCAGTTTCAAGTACCTGTCGCCTGACAAGGTCTACGTGAAGTTCACCAGTCCGACGGAGAAGATACTGGTGTCCAATGGAAAAACGCTCTGGATTTACAGCCCCGGCACGAACATGTGCGGCATCCAGGAGCTTGCGAAGGGAACCACGTCGGGCGGGATCGCGGGACTCGTGGTTGGCTATAACGGCATCGCTTCCGGCAATGAAGCAGGGTATACTATCAAGCTGAAAAGCGACGATAAACAGTACCGGGAGATCATTCTGAGCGTTGACGGGACCTACATGCTGAGGGGCGCTATTTTTAAACGTGAAGACGGTAGGATCATCAGCTTTTCATTATCCGATGTCAGCGGGAAGGCGGATGTACGCGAGAACATCTTCAATTTCAAGGTGCCCAGGGGCGTGCATATAGTGAAAAATCCCATGAATATTCGATGACCTGAATTGTCACCACTGGTAAAAATACTATTTGCCGCACTGTGCGTCATCGTCCCTGTCGGGGCAGTTGCCGAGGAACGGGATCTGATATACACCTACCTCGGCCCCGTGGGCGGCGGCGGATTCAACCACCTGACCTATTCTGACTGGAGAAACTTCTACAAAACCAACAAATACTCGGGATATTACGCCAATGCCGGCCTTTCCATCTGGGTGGTTTCGAAATGGCTGATCGGCGATTTTACCGCGCAGTACCAGTACAACAACTTCAGGAGCATAGGTATCGTTCATAACGCCTACTTCACGATTTCCTGCAGGATCGGCGTCAGGATGGGAGGCGTCGGTAGTTTCGCTCCGGGAGTCGGTCTCTATGTGGCAACGCCGCCGACTAACCGGAAATTCCGCGGCGGCGCCGGCCTCAGGGTCCCCCTGGCTTTCATGTTTAACACAACCTTTGACACGATGCTGTTCATCGACGGGTCCTTTATGTACGGCTGGTACGGCATGGGAGACAGGTCGACGACTATGTTTTACGGCATTTCGCTCGGGTTCATTTTCAAGGTCGGCAGGATATAGTTTCCCGGTCTGTAACGCCCGTCCATATCCTCAACCCGGTGGGCGTGTATCATGAAATCAAAATTCTCCTTTTCCGCGTCATTGAGAGAACTATGTTCAATGTGCGCAAAGAATTCTTTCTGTAAAAAAATTTTCGTTCCATCATTCTTCATCTGTCTGGTCCTCGGCGGCACCATTCTCATCGCGGCCTCGTTTTATCTTGATGACAGGATCAGTCCGACGGGGGTCGCTCTCCTGGCCATGTCGTGTGCGGTGTTTTCACCGGTGTACCGCAACGCCATCAGGTTCAAGGATCGTCCCGGCAGATCTTTCGCCGCCGGCAACGCCGTCAGGGCGGTGACGGTTCTTCTCGTTGCCGGCGGATTATCGGCAGCATGCTTCGCGCGTATGGGAGAGATGTTGGCCGGAAGCGGCGGGGACCTGAGGAGGGGACGCTGGACCGCACAGGTCGAGAGCGTCGTTGAGAAGCGGTATTACCGGGAGGCGGAGATCTGTTTCAGGGTAATGCAAGATGATGGCCCGGTCCGGAAGGCTTCCCCGGCGGTATACCGCGGTCTGGCGCGGATAGCCGGAGGGAATATCGGCCGGGGCGACACGATCAGGTTCCTGGCCGGCCCGGTTAATATCAAGGCGCGCGCGGCGAATAGTTCACCGTCCAATCGCTCCCTGCTCATGAGGGGCATCCATCACGTGTTTTACCTCGACGGCCGGTCCGTCGAGGTTGTGAAAGCGGAAGCTTCTTTCAGGGATAGGGCGCGGGAAGCGCTTGCGGCAAATTGCGACAGGCTTTTCAACCGGGGTACATCCGCCATGGCCAAGGCGCTCTATTTCGGAAACCAGGATTATATCGCCAAGACGACCATGAATGATTTCAAGCGGGCGGGGGTGTTTCACATCCTCTCGGCCGGGGGGCTGCACGTAGGCGTTATCGCGGCGGTTCCCCTGTTCCTGCTGGGTATCGTCCGTGTCAACAGGCGGATAATAATGGCCGTTTCCGTCATGGCCGTATTCCTCTATCTCTGCATGACTGACGCGCCGGTCTGTCTCCTCCGGTCATGCATCATGTTCTTCATGTACGCGGTCCAGCGTATCGCCGGAAGGGAGGCGAATGTCTTCAATACGCTTTTCCTTTCCGGCGTCGTGATACTGATGATCTACCCCCATGAGCTCTTTGGCCTTGGGTTCCAGTTGAGCTACGGCGCAACCCTTGGGATCCTCCTGTTCCACGGGGCGTACCGCAGGTCCCTGTCCCGGCTTCCGGGTTTCATCTCAAGTCCCGCCGCTATGACGCTGTCGGCGCAGCTGCTGGTCCTCCCGGTCCTTATGACAAGGTTAAACGAACTCAACCTGGCGGGTCTCCTCTCCAACATCGTCGTGGTGCCGCTCATGTCCCTCTTCCTTGTGGCGTCTCTAGCGGCCCATGCCCTTTCGGCCATTGCGGCCGCGCCGGGTCTCTGGGCCGGCCGTGCGGTGAACGCGGTCTACGGCCTGAACGAGGCCGTGGTTGAAAGCCTGTCCGGGCTGGACGGCCACTTCTATGTCGAGGCTGTGGGGCCGGCCCTTGCTGCGGCATTCTGCCTCCTGACTGCGCCCCTGCTCCCGCGGCTGCGGTCTTACCGGCTCGTATCGCTTTCGGTTGCGGCGGCCGCGGCCATTGCATGGCTCTCGCTCGGCGCCGGGGTCAGAAGCGAATCCGTGACCTGCGTGAGGCACGGGGCGGGGGCGCTCCTGTTGGTGAAAAAGGGGGGCCTGCTTTCAATTGCGGGCCAGGCGCCGGACAGGGGGGCGTGCGGAGAACTCATGAGGCTGATAGCCTTGTCATCTCCCCGCGATATTGAAATACACATCACCGATCCGGACTGCCGGAACATTACCGGTTTCACCGTGCTGCTGAAACGCCTGCCGGTGCGGCGCTGCTATCTCTCCGGATCATTCAGGATACGGGGCTACTCGCGCCGCTTTCTGGATGTCCTTGAGCGGGACAGGGTGCAGCTGGTGATCCATGAAGGCCATGCCGGGGAAGACCCGGATGACATCTGCGATCTTTACCGGAGGGTCGCAGCCGGGATCGTCCCGCCGTCGGACGCCGCGCATTCTAAAAAAATCGGGATGCAATATTTAACTTTACATTAAAACCGTGACGATTACAGTATTGCAGGGTACAGACAGGCGCCGGCGGTTCCGCCCGGTTTTCAGAGCGGCCGGCGCGATCATTTCATGCGGGTGCTCACGATGTTTGATTCGCCAGACCTGGCAAAACAGTTCGACCGCGGGGAAGAGGTCTACATCAGCTTTCAATACTTGACGCGGGCAATTGAGGTCGACATCAATTCCCTGCTGGCCAAGGTACTCGCGCGCATGGACAAGGCGTATCTCTACGACACTCTTGAGTCCATAATCCGCGAGCTGGTCCAGAACGCGGTGAAGGCGAACATGAAGCGCGTCTGGTTCAGGGAAAAGAACCTGGACATCAATGATGACAATGATTACCGGAAGGGGATGGCGAAATTCAAAAACGTCGTCTACCATCCCGAGGTGCTGAAGGACAAGCTCCTGGCGAGCCCCTACCGCATCATGCTGAAGCTCCGGAAAGCAGGCGGCGGGATCATGATAGAGGTGAGCAACAACGCCCGTATCGTCCCTGCCGAGCTGGAACGGCTGAAGAACCGGGCCGCCAAGGCGGCCGAAGGCGGAAATTTTGCCGATGCCTACGAGAACATGTACGATGCGTCCGAGGGGGCGGGACTGGGAGTGATCCTGTCGATCATGCTGCTGAAGAACGCCGGCATCGATTCCGGCTGCTTCGCCATAAGCCCGGAAGGGGATGCTGCGAGGATAACCATCACAATCCCGCCCGAGCTGAAGGCCTCTGAGATCACCTCGGAGATCGGGAAGCGCATCCTTGAAGATGTCAGTTCCCTCCCGACCTTTCCCGAGAACATCCTGGAACTGCGGGCCCTCTGCAACAACCCGGAGACGACCATCGATGCCATTTCGGAAAGGATATCCATTGACCCGTCCCTTGCCGCCGATCTCCTCAAGCTGTCCAATTCGGCGGGCTTCATAACCGGCAGGCGGATCAACAAGATTCACGAAGCCGTCATGGTTATCGGTCTGAAAAACCTCGAGTCACTTCTGATCGCGTCGGCTTCGCGGGAAATAATGGAAAAGCGGTACCGGAAGTTCGAGCAGGTGTGGGAGCACTGCAGCAGGACCGCGTACTACGCGCGTCAGATAGCGATTGAAAAAGGACACGGCGCGATTGCGGACGATGTTTTCGTCGCGGCGCTCCTGCACGATATCGGGAAAATCGTGCTCCTTTCGACCGATGCCGGGCTGGCGGGCCAGATAGCGGAGATGGTCAGGAACCGGAAAATCAGGACCACCGCCATTCTGGAGGAAATATACATCGGTATCAGCCACTCGACAATCGGGGGTCTTATCGCCGAGAAATGGAATTTTCACGAGGACCTTGTCGAGACGATACGGTATCACCACGCGCCGCTCAGCCCCGGGATACGCAACCGGGAGATGACCATGATCGTGTACCTGGCTAACCAGCTGTGCAACGTGGAGGAGAAGTTCATGGATCCCCATTACATCGAGGACGAGGTGCTGAAAAAGTTCGGCGTCGAGTCGCGGGCCGATTTTGACCATCTGCTGCACCGCCTCCAGAAGCGTTTTGCCATGCAGCAGAAACTATTGTAATTACGAGCGCCATGGGAACATATATAGTGAAAGATACTCCCGGAGGAAAACCGACCCTTGTATACCGCAATTCCCGGGAGGTGCGGATCCACTCGGCCTATGAGCCGGACCGCGAGGCCGACCGCGCCGTCGAGGGGTTCCCCATAGGAAGGGCCACCATGATTGCCGTGTCCGGGATCGGCCTGGGGTACCACCTGGACAGCCTCAAGCGGCGGTTTCCCGGATACCCGGTGATCGCCGTCGAGCACGATCCCGAAGTGGCGGACCTGGCCCGGAAGACCTGCCCGCGGCACCTGGAAGGCGTCACGGTCGTCTGTTCCGGCGCGGACCTTTCCGCGGTGTTCGAGGCGGTCGACATGGCGGGTTTTCGCGGCATCGCCCATTACGTGCACCGGCCGTCGTATCTGCTCAACAGGGACTTTTACGATACCGTCTTCCGCGACATGAACCAGTACGCGACATCGAAAATCAGCGATCTCCTGACGCGCTTCGAGTTCGAGGAGCGGTGGGTGGAGAATATCCTTCGCAATGCCGGGCGCCTGTTCGACTCGACCCGCGTGAGGGACGTCTTCGGCGCCTTCATGGGCTGTCCCGGCGTCATCATATCCGCCGGGCCGAGCCTGCGCGGGAACATCCGGTTCCTATCGGATATGCGCGACCGGGCCCTCCTGGTGGCGGTGGATACCGCGGCCCCGGTGCTCCAGAAACGCGGCATCGTCCCCCATCTCATCATGACGCTGGACGCGCAGAAGTACAGCATCAAGCATTTCTTGGGACTCCGCGAGAGCGGCGCCGCTCTCGTCGCGGACCTCGTGTGCTATCCGCCGGTCATGCGGTCGTACCGGGGGCCGCGCATCGTGAGCGCCACGTCGAAGTATTACACCTCCGCCGGAGGAGAATTGAAGCGCGAGACGACGCCCCTCATGGAGTGGATCGAGGGTCACGCCGGGCCTGTCGGCGACATCCAGTCGGGAGGGTCCGTCGCGACCAGCGCCTTTGACCTTCTCCTGAACCTTGGGTGCAGCCCCATCATACTGGTCGGACAGGACCTGGCCTACACCGGGCGGGAGATACACTGCAGCGGCACCCACCATAACGACGAATGGCTTCCCCGCTATACGCGGTTCTACAACCTGGACACCATAAACCAGGGCGTGGTGCGGCGGCGGAAGATCAAGTATGTGCCCGCCTACGGCGGCGCCGGGACGGTCATATCCGACTTCGTCTTTGACCTGTACCGGGGCTGGTTCGAAGATTCGGCCCGGAAGGTGAGGGTGCCGGTCATCAACGCCACCGAGGGTGGCGCCCGAATAGCTAATACCGAGGAATGTTCCCTGTCGTCACTTGCCGGGCGGTTTCCGGCCCGCACGCCGTCCCCCGGAGAGGTGCTTGCCAGGGCCCTTTCGTCGGCAGGAAAGGAATCGCCCGACAACCTGATCAGCGGGATGAAGGCCGCCATCCGGGAGCTCGGCGGGATCCGCGGCGCGGCTGAAAGCGCCCTCGGCGACCGTGACCGGGTCAGGGCGGTCGAGGAGATGGCCAACAGTCCCGTCCTGCGCCCCGTCCTCCAGCCGTTCCTCAGGAAGGCCCATACCTTTCTCGCGCGCTATAATGCCTCCCCTGAGGAGGCGGAGCGTCTTCTTCTGAAAGACATCATCGCTGCTGCGGACAAGCTTATCCCCCTCCTTGAGAAAAGCGGCCGGGAGTTGTCCGGCATGTGAAGGCGAGGTCAAGTTATGAACACCCCCCACCCCCCCCATAGGGGGGCTTTGCAAACTATTTTTATCATATAAGTCACCCTCCGGGGGATTTAGGGGGCTTCTAAAGAATTCATGGCAAAAAGGCCGATAATTGTAAAGATGAGCTCTGTATAACTGGCTGACGGGGGTCATATGATCCTACGCGTTCATAATAGATTCGACAGGAACAGGATACTATTCATGCTGAAAAGATTTTCACTGGCCATGATTATCGCCGCCCTATCCTTGCTTGGTTCGCCGGCGCACCCGAAGCCGGTGCCGCCGGACGAAGTTGACTGGTCCCGCGGCGTTGTGGTCACCCATGTGCTGTCCCGGGTCCAGTTTGACGGCCGGGGGTCACCGGTGGACGGGGAGAGCGGAGCGGCACTATCCCTGAACCGAGGCAGGACCAACGCGTACCGGAAAGCGCGCGACCGCGCCGTTGAAAACATGGTACGGCTGATCAAGGGGATCAGGGTCGATTCTGACACCATGCTTTCCGATCTCCTGGAGCAGAGCGATGAGGCCCAGAAGCGCATCGTCAGCGTCATAGAATCCAGGATGAAGGTGCGCGAGTCCCCCGCCGACTTCGCGTCATCGGCCTGCAGGGCGGAGCTCAGGATCGGTGACCTCCTCCACGCCGTTCCCTACAGCTACCCGGGCGACGATTTCCCCGTCCGCATCGACAACCCCATACCGACCAGTTACACGAGCCTTATCATAGATGCCCGGGGGCTCAATATTGAGCCGATGATACTCCCATCCATCTACAGCGAGAAGGGCCTTGAGATATACGGCCGCTATTATGTCGATATACGGTACGCGGGCAGGCACGGGATAGCCGCCTACGCCCATGACGAGGACGAGGCGATGAAGATCAGGGGCGCCGGCAGGCACCCCTATTACACGGTGGCCGTGAAGGAGATGAAGGGGTGCCCCGTTATCGCCGACCGGGACGTCCGTAAAATTTTCAGCAGCGGGGACACGGTGGGGCAGCTCAAGAGGTGCCGGGTTATTTTTATTATTGATAAAAAGAAGAAATAATGGTATATTGGCCTTGAGAGACCGCCATGAAGATGAAAATGAAAATTTCCCCCGAAGCCATGAACAACGCCGTATCGGGCGTTGACAATATGATCAACAAAATCCCGAAGAGGACCCAGCAGACGATCAGGAACCTCTTCATGCTTGCTATCTTCTGCATGGCCGGCGGGGGCGTGGTCATGGGGATCATGTGGGGCAAGCAGTCGGCCGAGATAAAGAGCGCTCCCATCATCGGGCGCACCAACGATGCCTTTGATCTGGACATCAAGAGGGAGCGCGCGGAGGGGAATTTCTTCATGCTCGACACCGAGATGATCAATGAAATGAAAAAAATGGATATCGACAAGATACAGTTCCCGACGCGGGCAAGCATGGAGCCCGAGGTCGACCGGGGGATCATTGAACCGGAGGCCGGGAAAAAGATGAAGGATTCGCCGGAAGCCAGGATCCAGGACCCCCTCTTTGAAGGCGACTATCGGAAACGACCCACCATCGATTCTGACGTCAGGCCCGTTGAAAAGAGGTCGCGGGCGTCCGGGGAGGACCGCGAGTCAGTCCTCGATGGCGAGAGAAAGGACATAGGCCCGCTCCCGGAACGTGAGACCGGGGAGCAGGAGCCGCGCGTACAGAGGCTCGAAAAGAGGGCCGTAACCGGGGACCGTGAACCGGCAATTGAGAAAAAGGAGAAGGATGTGAAGCCTCTCCGCGAGCGTGAATCGGTGCGGCGGAAGGATATCCGGGGAGCCGACTCGGACGTGAGGCCCCTTCAGAAGAAACGGTCGGCCCGGGGATCGGACATCCGGCTGCCGGAGCCGAAACACAGCGACGAAGGAATAATCAAAGAGTGAAACATGTCATAATAATAGCGATGCTGTGCGCCGTTCCCGCTGCGGCCATGGATACGTCCGGCGGGTTTCGCCTCGCCAAGGACTTGACGCAGACCGAGGATATCATCAGCAATATCCTGAAAGATGACTCTAACGCTAAGCCGGCCGATGCGAAAAAGGCCGATACCGATGTCCCGTCTGGCGCAGAAAAGAAGGATAAGGATGAGGCCGCGCCGCAGCCCCCTGACGGAAAAAAGACCGCGCCCGATGCCGTCCCCAACAAGGAAAAGAAGGGACCCGCGGCGAAGGAGGAAACAGCCCCCCGTATAACCAACGAGGAGCAGGTGCTCCTCAAGACCGGCATCGATTTTTTCAACAACGGCCTCTACGATCATTCCCTGAAAAAATTCCAGGACCTTGCGGCGAAGTTCCCCCAGGGAACATACAGGGACAGCGCCCGTTTCTGGATGGGGAAGATATACCTCAAACAGTACAAGTATGACGATGCGATCAGGGAATTCTCCTCGGTAACGGCCGAATCGGGGGATTATCCGGCGTCCCTCTATTATGCGGGCGAGAGCATGCTGATGAAGGGGAACCAGATAGCATCGATAGAATACTATCAGCGCGTCCAGGCGCAGTTCCCCGCCCATGAGCTTGCCGACAAGGCGCTCCTGAATATCGCGCGGCTCTACCTGAACCAGCAGAAGGGGGGCCAGGCCTTGGATTCCGCGGTCAAGATCATAAAGCTCTACAAGGACCGGGACACGGTCGATGACGCCTATTACATGATGGGGAAGGTCTACGAGAAGGACCCGAAACTGAAAGACATAGAAACGGCCCGGAAGGTTTACCGGCAGTTCATAAAGAAAGGGGAGACCGATCCCCGCTTCGGCAGGTCGCCGCTCAAAAAGCGCGTCCAGGAGGACCTGCAGCGCATAGACCGGATGTATTTCAAGCTGGAGCAGTGACAGGCGGCCGATCATGGAGCAGGGCAAATCAAAATACAGCTATCGGGACACCGGCCTCACGCCGCACATGGAGGATTACGTCGAGGCCATTGTCATGCTCTCGGCGACCAATCGGGTGGTCCGTGTGAAGGATATCGCCGGCAAGCTGAACATAAAGATGCCCAGCGTGTCCGCCGCCCTTGCCAAGCTGAAGGAAATGGACCTCATCGATTACGAGAAGTACGGGTACGTTGAGCTGACCGAAAAGGGGCAGGACCTGGCCGGGCGCGTCCTGAAGCGCCATAACTGCCTCATAGATTTCTTCTCAACCGTGCTTCAGGTAGAACGTGAAGCGGCCGATTGCGAGGCCTGCAAGGTGGAGCACGACCTGGCCCCCGAAACCTGCTCCCAGATCCACAAGTTCCTCGATTTTTACAAGGAAGAGGAATCGGCGGGGAGCGAGTGGGTAGGCCGTCTCAAAAAAGCCCTTAAATAAAAACGGGCGCTTGCGCGCCCGCCGTATATATCCAAAAACATCTCCGATCACCTGGACATGATCAGCTCGCTTTTTCCTTTTTCTTGGCCTCCATCTCCTTGAGGACCTTTTCCTGCACGTCCTTGTTCAGCGGCACGTACTTGAAGAACTCCATGGAGTAGTTTGCCCGTCCGCTGGAGATGTTCCGCAGCTGCGTGGCGTAGCCGAACATCTCCATGAGGGGGACGAACCCGATGACCTTCTGGGAGCCCTTGCGGTAGCGCCGCATCGATTCGATGCGTCCCCGCCGCTTGTTCAGGTCGCCGACGACCTCGCCGATATAATCGTCCGGGGTGTTGACCTCGATCTTCATCATCGGTTCGAGCAGTATCGGGCTGGCCTTGAGGAAGCCCTCCTTGAAGCATATGGCGGCGCAGGTGCGGAACGCCATGTCGGAGGAGTCGACCTCGTGATAGGTGCCGTCGAGAAGGACCACCTTGACGTCAACGACGGGGAAGTCGGAGAGGATACCCTCGGCCATGGCGGCCTCCACGCCCTTGCGCACTGACGGAATGTATTCATTCGGAATGACGCCGCCCTTAATGCGGTCTTCGAACTCGAAGCCCTTGCCTTCATTCGGCTCGAGGCGCATTACGGTGTGGGCGTACTGGCCCCGGCCGCCTGACTGCTTGGCGTGCTTGTAGTTGCTTTCGACTTCCTTGGTAATGGTCTCACGGAAGGCGACGGACGGCGCGCCGACTTCGGCCACGGCGTCAAACTCGGTCTTCAAGCGGTCGATGATGATCTCCAGGTGGAGCTCGCCCATTCCTGCGATGATCGTTTCGTTTGTCTCGTCGTTAAAGCGCACCGTGAAGGACGGGTCCTCCATGGCCAGCTTGCGGAGCGCCGCTCCGAGCTTTTCCTCCTCTTTCTTGGAGGGAGGCGTGATCTTCATCTCGATAACCGACGGGGGGATGAAAATCGATTCCAGGTAGAGGGGATGCTCTGAATCGCACAGCGTGTCGCCGGTCTTGGTGAATTTCATGCCGATGAGGGCGACGATGTCGCCGGGACCGGCGGTTTCGACCTCTTCGCGCTCCTTGGCGTGGATCCTGAGGATCCGGCCGATGCGCTCCATCTTCTTTTTCGTTGAATTATACACCTGCATGCCGCTCTTCAGCTCGCCGGAATAGACACGGATGAAGGTCTGCTGCCCGACGTAGGGGTCATGGATAAGCTTGAAGGCCAGGGCCGCGAAGGGGTCCTTTGACGACGGGTGACGGGTATGGGATTTCTCCGGGTCGTCCATGTCCATGCCGACCACGGCGCCGATGTCCACGGGCGACGGAAGATAGTCCACGACTGAATCGAGGAGCAGGTGCACGCCCTTGTTCTTGTAGGCCGAGCCGCATAGGACCGGCGTTATCAGCATCTTGATGGTTGCCTCGCGGGCGGCTTTCTTGAGGAGCTCGGTCGGGATTTCCTTGCCGTTAAGGTACAGGTCCGCGATCTCTTCATTATAATCGGCGATTTTCTCCACGATGTGCTGCCGGGCCTCGGCAACCTTCTCCCTGTATTCCGCTGGCACTTCTTCGATTACCCGTTCCTTGTCCTTGAATAGATGCGCCTTCCCGCTGATGACGTCGATGCAGCCTTCGAAGGTGTCTTCGATGCCAATGGGCACCTGGAAGGGAACGGGGTTCGCGTCGAGGTATTTCTCCATCTGGCTGACGACTTCATAGAAGTCCGCTCCGATGCGGTCCATCTTGTTGACAAAGGCGATCCGGGGCACCCGGTAGCGGTCGGCCTGGTTCCAGACGGTCTCGCTCTGGGGCTCGACGCCGCCCACGGCGCAGAACACGGCGACCATGCCGTCGATGACGCGCAGGGACCGCTCGACCTCGACGGTGAAGTCGACGTGGCCGGGAGTGTCGATGATATTGACCATGTGGTCGTTCCAGGTGCAGGAAATGGCCGCGGAGGCGATGGTGATGCCCCGTTCCTGCTCCTGCTTCATGAAGTCCATGGTCGCTTCGCCGTCGTGCACTTCGCCGAGTTTTCTCGTGGTGCCGGTGAAGAACAGGATCCGTTCGGTCACGGTCGTTTTACCGGCATCAATATGAGCGGCGATACCGATATTTCTCAGTTTTTGTAATGGCATACTATTTCCTCAAATTACGTATAGATTTCGGCAGATACGGCACGGGGCAATCTCTGCAGTTGTTGTCAACATGATGGGCCGCGGTTCGGCAAAATAAGGGGCATAATCTATCGGGGTCTCTTTTTGTCAATAGAATTTTTTTAAAAAAATTTTCGCGGGACGCTTTATTCCTGCAGGATGTCGATCATGCTCAGCTGCAGTTCAGCCTGCTGGCGATAGGCCGAATCGGCGTGATTTTCCACTATATCGTTGAATATTTCCGCCGCTTTTTTCTCATAGCCCATCTTGACGTAGCATAAACCGATGTTGTAATACGCCTCGACGCCGCTTTCGGTGTTGCTGTATTCTTCATACAGGGCCCGGTATTTGTCGACGGCCTTGAGGTACTCCATGCGGTTGAAGTATATTTCGGCTATGTGGCGGTATGCCTCGTGGCGGTGGGTCCCGTTCTGGTATATCTCCAGGTACTCGTTGAAGGTCTCAAGGGCCTTTTCGTATTTCTTGATCTTGAGAAACCCGAGACCGTTCTGGAACTTGAGATCATCGGCGAGGGCGTCAAGGCTCTGGTCTTCCCTGTTTTCATCGGCCGCGCAAAGGCCGGCCGGCAGGCCGATCAGGCAGAGGATGACGAGGATTGTTCTAATGGCTCCCATGTGGCGTATCCTATTAATAGTATAGGATAGGTATCGGCGCTTATGCGACATAAGATTAGCATTTTTTTATTCCGCCACCTCGATCCGTGCATCCGCGTTGAAAGGGTTTGTCCGGGCGGCAATTGAGAACAGGTAGGGATAGTTCGCCTTGAGGTGCTTCATGTACTCGAGCCACTCTGCAACAATGAGCTTGAAGGCCCTGACGGCGTCGCCCCTGAGATGGTTCAGGTCCGATTCGGGCAGGCTGTCGAAGGAGGTGCGGTGCTGGAGTTCGTCGGTAAGGTGGAATACGGCCCAGAGGAGGTCGGTGAATTTGTCGTGCTCGAGGAGGTTCGGGTTTTCCAGCATCCTGAGCATGTCATCGCGGTGCAGCAGCAGGTATTCCTTCATGCGCCTGAGCACGCCGGGATCGAGGACTATAGCGGGACTGTACGATGAAAGATGTTTTTTGCCCGCCTCGAAGGTTTTCGCGTTCCAGGCGTTGCTGATAATCATCTCTTTCCTGAGATCATGTATGTTTTTTTCCGTCTCCACGAAAAAGGAGATAAGGCCGGTGCCGACCTCGTTAAAAAAAACGCCGATCATCATGTTCATCTTATTGAGAAGCGCCTCTTTTTCCTTTTTCTGGAGAAGTTTGTCCAGGAGGAGCATTACCAGGAGCACCTGCACCGGAACGAAGGCAAGGTCCTGGAGCATGTAGAACAGGGTGTCGCGCAGGTTGTGGAATGCCAGGTACTGGGTCAAATAAACGGTAACGGACATCACCAGGAGTGCGATGCCGAGTATCAGGTACCAGCGGATTGTGGTCATGTAAGGTGCCTCCCTTTGGTTGCGGTATGTCACTATTCCAGTCTGAAGATGCCGGTGTCAATTTTTTTTCATGAAGCGCCGTGCCGAGGGAAGAAGCGCCTACAGGTTCTGCTCTGACCCCATGGCGATGTCCGGGGCCGCCTCTTCCGCGGCTTCCAGGCTGCCGTAGCGAAGGGCCGCTTTGAAGAGGATGATGGCCCCCAGGAACATGATGGCGCATACGTCGAAGGCGGCCAGATAGGAGTCGAGATAATCGATGAGAAATCCCAGGGTCAGGGCGAAGATCATCATGCCGCCGTTGAAAGAGGCTGTGAAGAGGGCATTGGCCTTGCCCCGGTCATGGGGCTCGACGATGCTGACCTGGATGGTGTTCAGGACCGGGTAGAGTATTCCGTGGGTGATGCCGTACATGACGCTCACTATGATCAGGACGATGATCGAATCAAGGAAATTCATGAACACGTTCATCAGCGCTCCCACGGCCAGGACCGCCGTGAGAAGGGCGCTTCGTTTTATCCTGCCCACCTGCTTGATAAATGTGAAACGGATGATGATGAGAATCGAAATGTATATGATGAAAAAATACGAGAATTTAAAGCTCGTGGTGGTGCGGATGAAGTTCGGGAGATACGTGACAATGACGCCGAATCCGCCCCCGAAGATTATCGAGACAAGGGCCATGAGAAGAAATTTCGGTTTTGCAAGGAGGTGCAGCGACCCCCTGCTGGTTGGCAGCGGTTTTGCGGCAGTGCCGCAGTCCAGGCACGGCATGATGAAGGTGATGACCAGGCTCGACAGGACCAGCACTACCGAAAGGGCGAATATCACCTGGTGCGGATATCCGTATGAGAGGATCATCTCGCCGAAAAATGGACTGATGGCGTTGCTCAGGGCCCCGGTGATGCCGTATATGCCGATGGCTTCCGCGGCGTCTTTAATGGGGACGATTTCGAAGATGATCGATGTGCCCAGGATCATGGCCACGGAAAAGCCGATGCCGTGCATGACGCGTATCAGGAGGAGCGACCAGGTCAGGGACGTTACCAGGAGATATGACGCATAGGCGCAGGCGAGTATGATGTAGCCGACTCGGAGGAGCCGTATCCTGTCCCGTCCCTGCATGATGGAGCCAAGGGTGACCGCGGATATAATGGTAAAGATCTTGTCAACGTTGTTCATTATCCCTATATACGATTCAGATGCGCCCAGGTTCTTGAGGTAAACCGGAAGGAGAATATAAAGGGAATTGCCCAGGAAAAAGAGAAAGTTCGCCAGGGCAAGGTAATAGAAAATTGAATTATACCGCTTCATGGCTTAACCATATTGATATGGGATGAATAGCAAGGATTTTTTGGTTTTTGCGCTGTTGGATGTTGCTCTGACCCCGATCTATTGGGGTATGTCCCGATTGTTATCGGTAGTCAGGTGCTGGAGCACAGTTTCCAAAGTTCCGATTACAGCAGGATGCCGGGATAATCGGGAATCTGACCCCTGTCGGCAGGTAGGGATGCGATAGACAATATGAGGTGACCCTCTGCTTGCAATTTCGTGGATTTACCTGCCAATGGCAGGAGTTACCGCATACAAGTAACGCAAAAATCTTTGCCAGAGGGTCACAAATGGAAACTGCATATCATGTAGGGATGGATGTCCACAAGGAAACTGTCGAATTATCTGTTTTTAGGAATTGGGAGGAAGAGCCTCTGTTTGAGAAACGGATTCCCAATAGCATGGAAAAGATCATGCCTATTTTTGAGAGATTAGGTCGGGACGGAAGCATCAAGTCCTGTTACGAGGCCGGATGCCTGGGTTTCACTCTCCAGCGTCAGCTTGCTCGGGCAGGCATAACCTGCCAGTTATCGGTAGTTTGACGAAGTTACTCTGACCCCCGTCTTTAGGGGGATACCCCGATTGTTATCGGAATCAAGATTTCTTTACTCTGACCCCTGAAAATATTGTATGTTATCTGCTTTTTGCTCACTATTTTTGGAAAACCGGCCTGGAAAAGGGATTGCAATAATTATAATGAAGCTAATAATAGAAAAATCGATCATGGAGGACTTCAATGGAATTAAAAGAAGCTGTTCTGAAGCGCAGAAGCATACGAAAATTCACTGACTACCAGGTAACTGACGCCGAGATTGAGGAATTGCTTGAAGCTGCCCGGTGGGCTCCGTCATGGGCCAACACTCAGGTCTGGGAATTCATCGTGGTGAAAGACCGGCAGGTGATGGAAAAGATCGCAACCACCTACGCCCCGAACAATCCGGCGACCAAATGCACCCAATCCGCATCGGTGCTCATTGTGGGATGCGCCAAAACGGGTGTCTCCGGCGCCCATGATGGAAAGAATCTGACCATTTTCTCTGAGTGGTTTCTTTTCGACCTGGCCCTGGCGGTCCAGAACCTGTGCCTGCGCGCCCATGATATCGGCCTTGGCACGGTGATCGTGAGCCTTCTTGACCACCGGGCCCTGAAGCAGGTGCTGTCAGTGCCGGAAGGATATGAGGCTGTGACCGTTATTCCCGTCGGCAAACCGGCGGTGCCGGACAAACAGGGGCCGCCGAGAAAGAGCACGGCGGATTTCACGCATCTTAACAAGTTCGGGACGAAGTATAAACAGTAATATCCGGGAGGCCCGTCATGTCGGATAGTTGCGTTCATGTTGAGTACCGGGGTCATAATGCCGTTGTAACTTTTAACAGGCCGGATAAAAAGAATGTTTTCAACAGGGATATGTGGACCGGGCTGGAGCAGGCGGTCGTTCAGCTCAAGGCTAACCTGCCCCGGGCCATCGTTGTGACCGGAGCTGAAGGAGCCTTTTCCGCCGGTTTCGACGTGAACCCGGCCAACCCCCAGGTGACCATGCTCCTGGAAGCCATCAAGAAGCGGAGCCGCACTGCCGTAGAGGAAGTTCTGCGTTATATCCGCGAAACCGTGGACAGGCTGGTGGCCCTTCCGATCCCCATCATAGCCGCCATCAACGGGATGGCTTTCGGCGGCGGTGCCGAATTGGCCGTCCGGTGCGATATGCGGGTCATGGATCCCGGCGCGGTGATATGCTTTTCAGAGGTGCGTCTTGGCCTCATGCCGGACTGGGGCGGAGGGGTGGCACTGAGCCGTCTCCTGGGCAGATCGATGGCGGCTGACCTGATCCTGACTGCCCGCAGGATCGGCGCGGACGAGGCCATGTCCATGGGCCTGGTGAACCGCGTCAGCAGTCCGGGAAAATCCCTCGATGAATCCCTGGAGCTGGCAGGATTGATAACCAAGAACGGTCCCCTGGCGGTCAGGGCGGCGCTGGAAGTGATACGCCGCTCCCCGGATATCCCCTTCCGTGACGCGTTGGAGCTGGAAACGCTGGTTGCGTCAGATCTCATCGCTTCCGGCGAATGCGTTCACGGCATAACGGCCTTTCTGTCAAAGAAAGATCCGGAATTTCCCGATCCGAAATAGGGCTATTTCTTATTTGCTCTGACCCCTCATCAGGAGACCCATCTTGTTTATCCCGACAACCATGGAGGAAGCCGGCGCCCTGGGGTGGGACCGGTTCGATGTCATCCTCGTCACCGGGGACACCTATATCGACAGCCCCTACCTGGGCACGGCGGTCATCGGCCGCGTCCTCATGGATGCGGGTTACCGCGTGGGCATCATTGCCCAGCCTGATACCGGCAGCGCCGCGGACATCACCCGCCTCGGAGAGCCGCGCCTTTTCTGGGGCGTCAGCTCAGGCTCGGTGGATTCCCTGGTGTCCAATTACACGGCGACGGGAAAGAGGCGTCTCCAGGACGACCTTACCCCGGGCGGGAAGAATACCCGGCGCCCGGACCGGGCCGTTATCGTGTTCACAAACCATATACGACAGCATTTCAAGGATACGGTGCCGATAGTTATCGGCGGTATCGAGGCGAGCCTGCGCCGCGTAGCCCACTATGACTTCCGTGACGATAAAATCCGCCGCTCGATCCTTTTCGACGCCAAAGCCGATATACTTGCCTATGGCATGGCGGAGCGGACCGTGACAGAGCTTGCCGCCTGCCTTGCATCGGGAAAAGACTTCCACGGTGTGCGGGGCCTCTGCTACATCGCCGGATATACCATCAGCGATTATATAAAACTTCCCTCGTTCGAGAGCGTATCGCAGGACAAGAACGAATTCATGAAGATGAGCAGGGTCTTTTTCGGCAACAGCGACCCGTTAAGCGCCAGGGGGATGGTGCAGAAGCATGGTGATCGTTACCTGGTTCATAATCCTCCAGCCGTTCCGCTTTCTTCAGAGGAACTGGACCATGTATACGAGCTTCCCTATGAGCGGGATGTCCATCCTTATTATAAAAAGACGGGGAGTGTCCGCGCGCTGGATACGATCAGGTTTTCCATTACCACGCACCGCGGGTGCTTCGGCGGATGCAATTTTTGCTCCATAGCGGTCCACCAGGGGAGCGAAATCGTCTCACGGAGCGAGGAATCCATCATACGGGAAGCCAGGAGCTTCGCGAAACATCCGGCATTTCGCGGCATCATAGCCGATATCGGCGGCCCCACGGCGAACATGTACGGGATGCTGTGCAAGAACATGGCCCGGAAAGGGATATGCGCGGACAGGCGTTGCCTGGGCGACCATGTGTGCCGGGTAATGAGCATATCGCACAAGAGCCAGATCAGCCTGCTCCGGAAGATACGCAACGTCCCCGGCGTCCGCAGGGCCTTTGTCGCCTCGGGTATCCGTCATGACCTGGTCATGGCGGATACGGTCGGGGGCGAGGAGTATCTGTCCGAAATCGTGAAGTATCATGTCTCGGGACAGCTGAAAATCGCGCCCGAGCACTGCGTGGACCGTGTCCTTGACCTCATGGGCAAGCCTTCAGCGGAGGTACTCCTGTCCTTCCGCGACCTCTTTGTCCGTCTGAACAGGCAGCACCGGAAAAAGCAGTTCCTCACTTATTACCTGATAGCCGCCCATCCCGGGAGCACCCTGAACCACATGAAGGCCCTGCGGAGCTTCGTGCAGAGGGAGCTGCACCTTGACCCGGAGCAGGTCCAGATTTTCACGCCCCTGCCGTCGACCTGGTCAACAGTCATGTATTACACAGGCCGCGATCCCTTTGCCGGAAGAGATATTTTTGTGGAGCGGAACACCGCTGAAAAGGAGAAACAGAAGCGGGCCCTGGGGCGTCCCCGGAAAGATTGAGTCTTGTGTATGCGGAAGGCAGGATGGCATCATATCCCTGTTTGCTTGACCGGCCATAGCTTGTGTTCATAGGGCTCACTAAAAGGGGGCGTGTTTGCAGTTAAGTACTCCAATACGTCATTGCCTGTATTTTTTATCCCATGTTTTTATTTGAAGGAATATATACCGCATCTTCCGGCCCTACTGGTTCCTGCTCGTTTTCGATCATCATCAACCCATTGCCCCGAATAATATAATAGCATTGTTCCGGTTCATGAGTGTGAATCGGCTGTTTTTTAATTTACCGGGATGGATGATATTATATATCTGCATGAGATGTATCCTGTTTGCCGATTTGATGAGAGTGCTGGCGCATGGAATTTCAGCTATTTGTAAATGATGGACGCAAATGTACGCTTTATGCCCCGGGTATACCTGAACGCCGGGTATCCCAGTATCATGGCCAGGGCAACCTTGTTCTCCGCCGGTATTCCCCATTTCTCCTTGAGCTTTTTCTCCCGCTCCAGGGCGAAGGCGACGGTGCCGATCATGCAGGTGCCGAGTCCGAGGGATTCCGCGGCGATCATGGCATACGTGCAGGCTATGTGCCCGTCGACGGGGTCCGCGTAGGGAGACTGGTGGAAGAGGAGGACGCAGGGGGCTCCGTAGAAGAGAAGGTCAGTCTTTCGTTTCCTTTCTTTGATCATCATCTTCGTGGCGGGAAGAATGAAATCCCTGAACGCCTCGATATCGGCCTTTTTCATGAAGGGCCGCAGGAGGGCCATCACGACCGGGTTGAAGAAGCGCTGCCATTTCTCGAAGACCTTAAGGATGTCGCCGGCGCATTCCCGCACGCGATCAAAGCCGTGGACGACGGTCACTCCCACGTCGGAGGGCGGAATCCCCATGGGGGCGCTGGCGGACATGGCGAGGAGACGGTCGATGGTTTTCTTTTCGATTTCCCTGGCGGCGAATTCCCTGACGCTGCGGCGGCAGAGGAGGAGGGCTTCCAGTGCTTCGGGGGTGGCGCGCTTTTCCTTTTTTGGAAGAACGAAACTGTCCCCCGGACCGATCTTGCGGCCCGTCACCGTGACGGCGCCTCTGGGACAGACCATCATGCACTGGCCGCAGCCGATGCAGCCAAGGCCGTTATCCGGAACGACGGTTGGCGTCCCGTCAACTTCAATAATAGTGAAGGACTTGCATACCCTGACGCATAATCCGCATTGGGTGCAGATCCTGGTGCTGATAACGGGCCGGGCCGCTTCATTGCCGAATCCGGTTTTAATGGTTGTGCCTGGTTTTCCTTTCATGGGTCACTCCCTGTAGTTGTTTATAAAGGTTTCAATAAAATCCTCGATTGTTTTTTCCGGCTGAAGATTCTTATCAATCACAAGATATCCTATGATGCCGTCAAGGGCCGCCATGAGGGAGATGGAGGCGGCCCGGACGTTGAATTCTTTGAATTCTCCCGCTGAAATGCCCTTGCGGTAAATTGCCTCAATGAAGTCGGTAATCTGCGATGTGTATCCGTCATAAAGGTGCCGGAGGTTCCGGTTCGAAATGGTTTTCGTCATGGTGAGGAAGATAAATGACATTTCCCGGGGATGCTGGGTCCAGTAGGTTATGTACCGGGTGATGTATGCGGCGAGTCCGTCAGCGGCGCCGGGTCTCCCCATGGCATCGGCCATCAAGGCCAGGACCGGCTCCATGAACATGTCATTGGCCCTGATCAGTATGTCATCCTTGCTGTTGAAATGATAATAGAGGCCTCCCTTGGTGAGGCCCGCCCGTGACGCTATTGATTCCATGGAAGTGGATTCATAGCCTTTGTCGACAAATTCATGGATCGCAGCGTCAAGGATGTCTTGTATTCTCTTGTCTTTTGATTCTTTTTTTGTCATGATGCTGCCTTTGAAAAAAATGCCGGAGGATCATGCTTCATAATATCAATCACCTGATTGTCCCGATTGTCCTAACCGCTCTGTGCTGTAATCCTTAAGCTGTATGCCTGGCGCACGATAACGTCGCCAGTATCTCGTTAAGGAAGTGTAGGTAAAGAGGGCATTTACCGGTTTTAAACGAAGGAGCCATAGTAAAGAATAATTTTCTTGTAATTATTCATGATTCATTCTCGATAATTAAAGATACCTACCGTCGGTATTTTTGTCAATTGTTTTAATTATCTTTTTTAAAATTTCCGGGGTCAGAGAAAGTATTATATTTATACACAAAAAAAATATAATGTTAATTTAAGATGGGTTGGTGTCAGAGTAAATATCTATAAAAAGAAAAATATTTGAAATCTCTTGACTCTACCTCAATCATTGTCGTCGATAGTTATCGGTATGATACAAATAAATAATCTTTCAAAGTCTTTTGGCCGACAGCTCCTCTTCGACAACGTCAGCTTCAGTGTGAATCCCAAAGAGCGCATTGGTCTTGTGGGGCGCAACGGCCATGGCAAGACCACGCTTTTCCGTATTATCATCGGTGAGGAACAGCCTGATTCCGGCGATATTGCGATACCGAAAGGGTACCGCATCGGATACGTTACCCAGCATCTACTGTTTGCCGAGCAGACAGTGCTGGCCGAGGCATGCCGGGGACTTCCGGAGCACCTCCACGGCGAGACCTGGATGGCGGAAAAGATCCTCTCCGGCCTGGGCTTCACCAAGCAGGACATGCGGCGTCCCACATCTGAATTTTCCGGGGGCTACCAGGTGCGCCTGGGCCTGGCCCGGGTCCTGGTGTCTGAGCCGGACCTCCTCCTCCTGGATGAGCCGACCAACTACCTCGACATCGTGTCTATCCGCTGGCTGGAAAAGTTCCTGCGCCAGTGGAAGAGCGAGCTCATGGTCATCACCCACGACCGCTCCTTCATGGACAGCGTCACCACCCACACCGTGGGGATACACCGCAAAAGGGTCCGCAAGATAGAGGGCGGCACTGATAAATATTATGACCAGATATTGAAAGAAGAAGAGATTTACGAGAAGACCCGTATCAACGACGAGAAAAAGCGGAAGGAGGCGGAGCTCTTCATCAGCCGGTTTCGCGCCAAGGCGCGCCTGGCCGGCATGGTGCAGTCCCGCATCAAGGCCCTGGAGAAGCAGGATAAGCTTGACCGTCTTGAAAAGATCAAGACCCTCGATTTTTCCTTCAACTACAAGCCTTTTCCCGCCAAGATCCTCATGACCGTGGACGGACTCTCCTTTTCCTACGGGGATGAAGATCTGATCCCCGATGTCAGCTTCACCGTGGGCAAGGAAGACCGGATCTGCGTGATCGGTAAAAACGGGAAGGGCAAAACCACGCTCCTCAAGCTCCTGGTGGATGAGCTGACGCCGAAGGCGGGAAAGATCACCGCCCACGGAGACCTGAGCATCGGGCACTTTTCCCAGACCAATGCCCTACGCCTGAACAATCTGTACACGATAGAAGAAGAGATCATAAACGCCGGGTGCGAACGCCAGAAGGCGCGGGACATCGCCGGCGCCATGATGTTCGAGGGTGACATGGCCCTCAAGAAGATCGAGGTCCTGTCCGGCGGTGAAAAAAGCCGGGTCCTCCTAGGGAAGATACTGGCGCAGAAGTCGAACCTGCTCCTCCTCGACGAGCCCACCAACCACCTTGACATGGAGTCCTCCGAAGCGCTCCTTGCGGCCATTGACGATTTCGAGGGCGCTGCCGTCATCGTAACCCACGACGAGATGTTCCTCCATACCCTGGCAAACCGCTTCATTGTCTTCCAGGGCGGAGGCGTGACCGTGTTCAACGGTTCGTACCAGAATTTTCTCGATAAAGTCGGATGGGAGGACGAGCGGGATGGGCCGTCGCAGCGGACAACGGCGCCGTCACAGCGGATCGCGGACCGCGAACAGGTCAGCAAGAAGGACTCGCGCCGCGTCCGTGCGGATATCATAGCGCGGCGCTCAAAGGTGATTAATCCGCTGAAAACGAAAATCGCGGACACGGAAGCCGCCATCGAGGCGAAGGAGAAACGCCTCTCGGCCCTGAACAACGATATCATCGCCGCTTCGGGGATAGGCAAGGGCGAGACGATAGCGCGGCTCTCCCGTGATATCCACCAGCTCCGCACCGAGATCGACTCTTTATTTGACGAGCTCGAGGTCCTCATCACCGAGTACGAGGAAAAGTCAAAGGCCTTTGACGCCGAAATGGACGACCAGGGCCTGGCGGTATAATCAAACTACGTAAGGCGGACCGGTATGGAACTATTAATTCCTCTGCTGTTTATTCCATTTTTTGCACTTCTCTGGGTGGGTGTGACCGGATTGATTTCGGTCATCGGCGGCTGGCGCGACCTGGCGCAGTCAAACCCCATGCCAGCGCAGCTTCTCGGGACGGGCGTCACCTATTCGTTCCAGTCGATGCGGATCGGTTTCCTGGGCGGCTATAACTCTGTATTGAAGATTACGGTTTACCCGCAGGGGATCAGCATCGTCCCCATTATCCTCTTTTCCATTTTCCATAAGCCGCTTTTTATGAGCTATTCCGCCATGGGCAATGCCGAATTCGGCAGGTTCCTGGTCCCCTATGTTACGTTCGATCTGTCAGGCAGGAAAATCAGGATCATGGGCAGATGTGTCCCGGCCATCAAGGAAAAGCTCGGCCCGCGGTAGCGCGGCTGTCTCAGAGCACGTCGACGCCTATGATGACCATGTCGTCGGTGATCTTCCCGGAACCGCGAAAATGGTCGATCGCGGCCATGATGGTGTCCAGGGCTTCGCCGAGGGGCAGGACCCTGGTGCGGCCCACTATGTCAAGGAACCGGTCGTAGCCCAGGTAGTTGCGCTGTTCGTCTATTATTTCCGGAAGGCCGTCGGTATAAAAAAACATCCTGTCCCCCGGGTTGAGGTCCATTTCAAGCTGAGGGAAGGAATTATCGCTTGCCACCCCGATCATGGCGCCCCGGATGTCAAGGTAGTTTGCCGATTCCGCTCCCGCATAGTGCGCGATGGGGGGCGGATGCCCGCCGCATGCGACCGCCAGATTCACGGCCTTTTTTCCTTTGTTGACCTTGAAGATGCCGTATACGGCCGATAAAAAACAAGAATGCATATGCTCGAAAAGATCGGCGTTGACCGAGGCAAGGAAGTCGGACGGCTGGTACGCGTGCCTGCGCAGGTGCGCGCTGCTGATTGTTTTAAGCAAAGAGAGGAACAGGGCCGCGGATATGCCATGACCTGTCACATCGCTCAGGAATATGGAGAGGCCCCCGTCAGACAGGGGCAGAATATTGAAGAAATCGCCGCCTACAGCCTCCAGCGGAAGGTAGCGGAAATCAATGGCCAGGCGATCGCAGCGCGGGGGCCCGGCGGGAAGCAGCGCCCGCTGGATTATCTGGGCCGTTTTGAGATCGTTTTCGATCGTGTCATTACGCTCTTTTAATGCTTCCAGGCTTGAACGGAGCTCCCGCTCGAGGCGCTTGAACTCGGTAATGTCCCTGGTCACCCCCAGTACCGCCGTCGGTTTGCCGGAGGTATCCCTGATAAAGGAGGCCTTTACCTCGATATGGACCAATCCGCCGTTCTTGGTGCGTTCCTTCAGCGTGAGGGACCGTGACCTGCCCGGGTAGCGCACTCCATCGCGGTCGATTTCGCTGGTCAGCAGCCTTGTTACCTGGTTCACATCCTCTTCATCCAGTATGTCCGGGAGTGAAAGGCGGGTATACTCTTCCGGGGTCCACCCGGTGCTCGCCGTACAGGACGGGCTCACGTAGCTGAATTTGGCTGTGGCCAGGTCATAGATCCAGATGACGTCGGTGACGTTGTTGGCGATGAGCCCGAAGAGCTCGTTCGATTCGCGCAGCGCTTCGTTCATGCGGGCCATGGCCGTGATGTCGTTGATGATGAGAATTTTTCCCGTCGTGATGACCCCGGAACGGATATCGGACTGGCTGAGCAGCACCGTCCGCTTTTCCCTGGGCCCGGCGGTCGTCTGGTAATTGCTGTACACGGCGTCACCGCGGTATCCATCGATCAGGGTTTCCATGCGGAGTGATGAGGTGTCGGCATTGTCGATGCTGAGGATGCCGAGGGCGGCCCTGTTGATGTGCAGCACCGTGCCGGTATTGTCCAGTATGACAACGCCTTCAACGGAAGATGAAAAGAGTTCCATCGCGATGGTGTTGATTCCCGGCGTCAGGAAGCGGTAGCGGATGATGGTATAGAACACAAAGAGACTCAGGATCACGCTCCATGATGCGGTGTACCTGACGATATTTTCAAGTCCGGGGAGCCGGGGTATGACAAACTGGTTCACGGCCGAGAAGAGGAGGGCGATGATTGTTCCGGAAAGGAGCGGCGTCAGCTGGCTGCGCCGTACCGGGTCCTCTGTCCTGCTGCGGTAGCGGAACGCCAGGCCCCACGAAATCATGATGGGCGTGATGATCGCCAGGACCGTGGCCGCGTTGAACAGCGGCCCCTCGGTAAAGCGCCATCCCCAGTGGTAGTGCGAATATCCATTAACGATGAGGTCAGTGTTGGTGGAGATCAGGACTGTCAGGGCCGATATGCCAAGGATGAAATAGTAGAAGATGTCACGGCGGCGCCTGAGGAACACGTAGGTGAAGTTCATGAAAAAGAATCCGGTGCTGAACCAGAAGATCGATGAAAATTTGCTGAAGGGTGCAATGGCCGTATCGTCAAGGGAGATGTGAAAGGCGGCGCTGCAGAAGACCCACATGCTGATGGCAGCGGCCAGCATCACGTATGTGCGGTTGACCGGGTTCCTGATATTGAGGGCGATGGCATAGGGTATGGTGGAAAAATTGATCAGGAACGCCAGTACGGGCACTATCAAATAATGTTTCATGGCCCCCAATGCTATCCTATCCGTATCCGTGCGTCAAGCGCAATAGCGCCCGAGCCGTCGGCGAGAATCCGCACCGGGTTCACGTCAAGTTCCCTGATCTGCGGGTACCTTGCCAGGAGGTGGGATGCCCGAAGTATCATGTCCGCGAAGGCCTCGATGTTTCCCGCCTGTTTGCCCCTGGCGCCTTTCAGGATGGTGTATGACTTGAGTTCTTTCAACTTTTCCATGATTTCATCGCGTCCTGCAGGGCATAAAAGGAGCTTAACGTCCTTGAATACTTCGATGTAAATGCCGCCGTAACCGAAAAAGACCACCGGACCGAAGGACGCGTCCTGCTTGCCTCCAATGAACATGTCGTAGCCTTCGCCGGCCATCTTCATGATCCGCACGCCGTCGAACCGCGCGTCTTTTTTGTATGAGCCGAGGTTCTGCCGTATGGTGCCGAAGCCCTTTTCCGTCGCGGCGTCGTCCGCCAGGCCGACGAGGACCCCGCCGGCCTCGGACTTGTGCAGGGCGTCGGGCGATATCACTTTCATGACCACGGGGAAGCCGATTTTTTTCGCCAGGGCGACCGCCGCGGCAGCGTCCCGCGCCGTTCCTGATTCAGCCACGGGTATGGCGAAGCTCGACAGCAGCGCCAGCGCTTCTTCCCCTGAATCGCCGGGATGGTCTTTTATCCATTTTTCCGACGCGGCCGCGTCTATCCCTTCAGGAGGCCGCATCAGGTCGGGTTTCCGTTCCTTTCTCATGTGGTAGTCGCACTGCTTTTTCATGGCGATCATCATCTCTTCGAAGCCGTTGAAAATGGGGAAGTTTATGTTTTTTTTCATGGCTGAGGTCGTTGTCGAGGGGCCGAAGATGCAGGCGCCGAGGGGCTTCCCCGACGAGAGCATGGTGCCGGTGGCCTCCTTGGAAAGGTCGGTATGGAACATCTTGTAAAACACGTCCTCGCCCCGGGGCATGTGGGGCCACTGGCTCACGAACACGGCCCCGTCGATATGGTCGTTGTGCATCACCTCGTAAAAGATCTTGGCGTACAGGTTCGGGTCGTAGATGTCGCCCATGTCGAGGGGATTGGAGAAGTTGATGACCCCGGCGTTGGAAAAGCCCTTCAGCCCCTCGTAGAACTCGCGGCCCGGATCAGCGAAGCGGAAGCCGATCTTTTCGCACAGGTCGGCCATCATGACGGTGATGCCGCCCGCCGGGCTCATCATCATAAGCCGGTTGCCCCGCATGGGCGGAAGATCGAAGGCCTTGGCCACGCTGATGAAATCGTTGAAGTGGGAAATGCGGATGATGCCGGCACGTTCGAAAGCAACGTCGATGATCTCGTCATCGTTGGAAAGGGCGGCCGTGTGGCTCATGGCCGCACGGCGCCCCGCCGAGGTCGTATTGGACTTGAGTATTATGATCGGCTTGTTGATCTTTTCCGCGGCCGCGATGAGTTCCTTGCCGCGCGGGATGCTCTCCAGGTACATGCCGATTATCTTCGTCTCCGGGTCGCGGCCGAAGTACTCGAGGAAATCGACTTCGTCAAGGTTGAGCTTGTTGCCGATGCTGGCGAATTTCGCCATGCCTATGTTCTCGTCGGTCATGAAGTTCCAGAGCATGATGCCGACGCCGCCGCTCTGGGATATGAGGGAGAAGCCGCCCTTGGGAGGGGGGAAGGACGGGATGAAGGGAAGGCAGAGGCCGTTGGCCGTGTTTGCCACGGTGAGGCCGTTGGGCCCCACGAAGCGTATGCCGTAGGCGCGCGCCTTTTCCAGGAGCAGGTCCGCGAGTTTCTGGCCTTCGTCGTTCAGCTCGTTGAATCCGCCGGACGGGATGGCCATCCACCGGGTGCCTTTTTTTCCGCACTCTTCCACGAGGTCCGGGATGAGCTTGGAGGGCACCAGGGAAAATACCAGGTCAGGCGCGATGGGGAGGTCGCTGACGGTTTTATACATGCGGATGCCGTTGACATCGTGATCGTCGGACCGCGGGTTTACGCCCAGTATCCTTCCCTTGTATCCCCACCGGATGAGATTTTCGAGGACCAGCTTCGGTATGTTGTTCGGCTTTGATGAAAGCCCTATGATGGCGAGCGATTGGGGATTGAAGAGTTTGTCCATGGCAGTCTCCTGGATAATGATGCGGCTATGTATGTACAACATGCTGTGATTCTGGAGAACCAATGCCCGGCGCCGGATGGGTGCCGCGGTGGCCAGGTATCAGTCGCCGGCTATCATGACATTGGAGGCCTTCGCCACCGCGTATATCCTTGCCTTCATTCAGGTTGAGGGTGTTGGCCTATGTTTTTGTGATGATCGATATGATTTCCGTTCCTCCCGGCAGTTCGATAAAGACTTCCGAATTGACCGATCCGTGGACGACTTCATCCACTGTTCCCTTTACTTCCTTCCCTGCGCTGATTTTCATCGGGGCCTCCTTGATGAAATCCCCCCCACGAGGCGGGGATAATATGGGCATCAATAAAAAGACACAGGTGCTGAATGCCGCTGATTGAAATGTACAGATTCAGAAAAATAATGTCAATATAATTCAACCCCTTTGATGAGTATGAGGGGGCAAAACGGGAAACGTCGCCTATCGCCTGCGTATCTTTAATTTGATTTTAAAGGTTTCGATGATTCTTGCAATGCTGGATGCGGCCGCCGGTGAAAGGTCCGTCTCGGATGAGGGGGATGCCCCTGTCTTTATGAACCGGGTAAGTATCTCCAGCACGGTTTCGTCATCGATCCCGTCAATGGCGCCGGAAATGTATTTCATATCGACGGGGACATCGATAACGCCGTTTTCAACTCCGTTTCCCCCGCCCAGCAGGAGTAGCATGAGGGCCGAGCGGTCCAGCTGGACCTGGCCGGATTTTTTCTTTTCCAGGCTGCGGATATTTTCAAGGAGGACTTTTTCGGACATCTGCACCCGCTTGGCCAGGGTTTCCAGCAGGTTCGTGGTGAATTCCGTATTGTTCCGGACCAGGGCATCAAGGTTCTGGCGGTCGGCGACCGCTATGACGCAATCGGTAACGCAGCGGGCTGTCTCTGACCGGACATTTTTCCCAATCACGGCCATTTCGCCGAAGAGCTGTTCGTCGTCGACGGTGTCGATGGTGATGATCTCGCCGCTTTCTTTAGTCTTGTAGAAGATCACCGTCCCCTTTTTAAGCAGGTAGAACTCGGTCGCCATGTCGCCCTCGCTGTAGATGACCGTGCCGGAGGGCATGACCCTGATGTCCTGCATGGTCGATATGGGGCGCATGAAAAGCTTGCGGATCGACTCGAATCCCGGCAGCTTGAGGTTGAACACGATCCCCTTGAAGATGCGGAAGATGGTATACCGGACCATGAAGGGGAAGAAAAAATGGGCCGGCTGGTTGACAAGCTGTATGACGGAGCCCCGGGGCGCGCGGGGGTTGGTATGGTTTTCCCACACGATCACGCCTTCCATTTCCCCGGACGTGAAGGCGGGGCACTCGAAGCGGATCGTCTTCCGCGTCCCGATGCCGTACGGCTCCGCGGTCCTGAGAAAGCAGCTGGCCGGCGTGATGTCGTAGGTCACCAGTATTTCCTCGAATTCGCCGTTTGCGGTGACCTCGACGTCCGAAATGATGGGGATCTTGATCTTGCTGTTCTTGAAGAAGTTGGGATTTACCGCGCCGACCAAGATTAGGATCATGCTGATGGAAAAGGGGAAGATCCCCAGCATGATGATCTGGTCCTGGTGCGGGATCTGGAGCGTCATCAGCTCCATGAATTCCGTCCGGAAGGCGAGGCCGACAATGGCGCAGAGCATGAACAGGATGACGAAGATAAACCGCATTAAACCGGGACGCCACTGGAAAAAATTTTCAGGCTCGCGGTCCGGCATTCCCATGGACTGGAGGATCCAGCGTTCGTAGGAAGGCTGGTGAACGATTACGTGCCAGTCCTCGAAGCGGAGGCCCATCGCTTTTACCAGGTCGAGGGGGAGCATGGTCTGCGCCTGCGCCATGAGAATCTCCAGTATGATGACCAGGAAAATGAGGAGCGGCGAGGTCAGGTATGAGATGTAGCCGCCGGCAAGGATAAAGGTATCGAAGGCGCCGTGCAGTGCAATGGGGATCGCCAGGGACATGAGAGAATAGTAGATTCTGTTGATTCTCGTCTCGCTCATTTTGCGGAGGCCCAGGTAGTATCCCATGATGCCGCAGGTGGTCATGTGCAGGGGGACGGAAAAGAGGATGCGCACGGCGATGATCGGCAGCCCGAAGTTCATGGCGTAGGAAACGTTTTCAACGGCGGAGAACCCTATCCCGAACATCATCGCTGACAGGATCGATTCCATGATGCTGAATTTCGGGTAATAGTAGTGCAGCAGCATGATGATGAAGAAGGCGCCGATTTTTTCTATGGTGGCCGCCTTGACAAAGCCGGCGAACAGGGGATTGTCGATTGTGATGTACGGCGTCAGGTACGGTGATACCAGGAGTATCACCAGCGCGAAGGCGATCCCGGAGAAGAGCGCTTCCACGTGTTTCAGGTATTCAGGCTTGAAGGTGAAGTAGCGGAAATAGATTAAATAAAAGACCGGTACCGGAATAAGGGCGATCAGTATTTTTTCCCAGGTCATGACGGCGCCGCTGTGACAGGACTGTCAGGCCCCGCTCACAGTATGCCCTGAAGCGAGGAAAGTTGCAGGATACGTTTAACGTTTTCAGAGCAGTTTACAATGGTAAGATTCTTGTTGATCTCCTGGAGTTTCTTTTTCAAAGTCAGGAGTGTCCGGATGCCGGATGAATCGATGTAATCGACCAGGGCAAGGTCAATTTCAACATCCTTATCAAAAGACGGGATGCTGGCAACTTTGTCGTTAAAGGGCTTCAGGGTGGTAGATTCAAGATTGCCTTCGATTCCTATTTTTATCGGGTCGCCGGTCTGGTTTATTTTTATTTTCATCGTGGTCCTCTTGGATATGGCAGCAATATGGGTTTTATCCCTTTGTTAGTATTTTCGTGCTGTTATCCAAACTGATATAAAAAAAAATCAGCTCGGAAATTAAAAGAATCCTAATACTACTGATGTTATATGTCAACAATCTTTATTATATTATGCATAAATCCGTCTGTTCGGTATTAAAATTTGCATCCTGCATTTCCGTTATATCAATTTCACCGAATAGCTGGCTTGTTGCGCTTGACAAAAAAATCATGAAAAAACAGTAGTAATCCATATCAAGAGGAGGTGCCCATGAGCAGCGAATATATAGGATCAATGATACAGGACAGCATAAAAAAATATGGCAACGCCATAGCGATGCGTTATAAAGAAAATGGTTCATGGCATGAAATAACGTATAATGAGCTAGGTGAACGTATCAAAGAGGTTGCCAAAGCTCTTCTTGAGTATGAAGTAAAAGAAGGCGAGATGGTTGGCGTTTTCGCCCAGAATATGCCTGAATGGTCCATGGCCGATTTTGGAATTCTGTCGGTGCGGGGCGTGTCGGTTCCCATATATGCCACCAATACGGCCAAACAGGCGGAGTATATCGTCAATGACGCGGAAATCCGGGTATTGTTTGTCGGAGATAAGACTCAATATGAAAAAATACTATCATTTGTCGATTCATCAAAATATTTAAAGAAAATCATAGTATTTGACAGGAATGTCCAGCTGAAGGGAAGTCATTCGTTGTCTTTCGATAATTTTCTCGACATGGGGAAGAAATCAACGAAGGATTCCATTGTTGATGAAAGAACCGGGCGTGGGTCCGTTGACGATATCGCGACCCTGATATATACTTCGGGTACCACCGGAGACCCCAAGGGCGCGATCCTGACCCACGGCAATTTTGCCCACCAGTTCCGCGCCATCGACGAGCGCTTTTCCATCGGCGTCGGAGACCGGAGCCTCTGTTTTCTTCCGTTGAGCCACGCGTATGAGCGGACATGGTCATACTACGTGTTCCGGTCCGGCGCCGAGAACAATTATGTTGCAGACCAGAAGAAGATCGTTGAATACATGCCGGATGTGCGGCCCACGGCAATGGTAAGCGTGCCTCGCCTGTATGAGAAGATCTATTCCACGGTTTATGACAAGCTTAAAAAGACATCTCCAGTCAAGGTCAGTATGTTCAACTGGGCGATACGGACGGGTAAAATCTACCAGTATAAGAAAAAAGACAGGAAATTCATTGGCCCCTGGCTCGCCCTTCGCCACGCCCTGGCCGATGCTCTGGTGTTGAAGAAGATACGCGATGTCGTGGGCGGACCGAAGAAGTTTTTCTCAGCCGGCGGCGCGCCCCTTTCCATTGATATCGAGGAATTCTTCTTCGCCGCCGGTCTCCTGATCTGTCAGGGCTACGGCCTCACGGAATCGTCGCCCATGATATCCTGCAACGCCCCCGGCGGATTCAAGTTCGGCACCGTGGGAAGGCCTATCAAGGATTGCGAGGTGAAGATAGATGATACGGGAGAGATCCTCGCCCGCGGCGGCAATATCATGAAAGGTTACTACAAGAAGCCCGAAGCCACGGCCGAGACCCTTGTCAATGGCTGGCTCAAGACCGGTGACGTGGGCATCATCGATGAGGACGGATTTCTGAAGATTACCGATCGGATAAAGGACCTCATCATTACTTCCCAGGGCAAGAACATCGCGCCACAGCATATCGAGACCCTGGTGGGCATGGACCACTATATAGAACAGATCGCGACCATCGGGGACAAGAGGAAGTACGTGACGGCCCTCATCGTGCCGTCCTTTACCGCCCTGGAAGAATGGGCCAAGGAGAACAATATAACATTCAGTTCCCGCGAGGAGCTGGTGAAAAATCCCGATGTTATCAAGTTTTACGAAAAGCGGATTGCCGATCAGTCAAAGGAACTGGCCAATTACGAGAAGATCAAGCGCTTCACCCTCATGCCGAAGGAGTTCACCCAGGATGGAGGCGAACTGACGCCGACGCTCAAGATCAAGAGAAAAGTTGTTGGCGAGAAGTACAAGGAACTCATTGATTCGATGTATGCCGGGGAATCCGGCGAATAAATGTTTGCAATGACGCAGGAATGGGCCCTGGAGCCCGTTCCTGTTTAGTAGAGGATAAAACTTCCCGTGCCCAGGAGCTGGCCCCCGTCTGTCCATACCTCGACAGTGTACCGGCCCTGGCCTTCCATAATCAATCGCCGCGACCAGGTCCCGAATCCTTCTTTTCTTCCGCCCCGTATTTCGCTAAGGGATATCGAAAGGAGTTTTCTTCCGTTATGGTACCACACATGGTGTATCCTTTCAGCCAGCCCGCGGGGAGCGAAGATAGAGGAATAAAAATAGACTTCCGGCGTTTCTTCCGCTTTTGCCCTGTTGAAGGGCGCCATTGGTTTATAGTCTTCGATATTGATGCACGCCGTGGCTTGTGTGAGCTTGAGCGGTGAAGGTGGTATCAGGCTCCTTCCGAACCAGAGCAGGGTAAAGGATAGAATTATACCGAGAAGAAAAATCATGGTGTTTTTCTTGTTCTTCAGCATGTCAATATGGGGATAGACAATGACAAGAACCGTTAGTGCTGCGATGCCCCCGGAAATGAGGAGGCTCCAGATGTTTCTCACGCCCAGGACGATCGGCAGGAGCAGATTGAGAACGCAGAAAAATGTTAGTGCATAGAACAAAGAGCCCTGCAGCGGGTGGCGTGCCACGAGGCGCTGGTAGAGTTCGAACCATCCTGCGATCACGGCCAGTCCCCCGAGTATCGGCGCAAAGAGAATATTGCGGGAAGGGAATGTCATGGATTCAAAGTAGAAGGGGAGAACAAAGAGGAGCATGTTGTTCAGGATAAATATCAGCGCCGTGTCCCAGAAGGATGCAAGTATGCCGGTTTTCTGTTTCAGCAAAGAGAGGCGGAAGGTGAGGTAGAAAAACGCGAAAATGACTGAGACTATTGCGATTGGAACATACTCGAATCCCTTCTTGAACAGGAAAAGGACCACGAGACTTGTTGAAAGAGAAAAAAGAGGCTGAAGCTTCATGATCCGCTGAATGCCGATCGGCCATAGGGCGAATATGGCGTAAAGGTATTTGATGAATCCGCGAAATCCTCCGGGATAATTGCTTCGCGGCGGAATGCCCTCGGTGTAGTATTTGATTGGATTTCGTATCATTGGTGACCTGATATAACAAATTGATTCGGGGTGAGATGTCAAATAATATTTTGATAGTTATCGGTTAATAATTTTTGGAAGTCGGTGATTCCCCAGTAAATGTTAATGCATGTTATTCCATCAATAATATTGAAGGAAAATAAATAATTCCGGTACAGATAGATATCGTATATTTTTTCAATACTATTTGTGGAAAAGATGGCAATTACGTTCTTGAGATATTTTTTAACAGAAAAAGCAATTATAGCCGAAAGAGACATCTTGTAAATTTTACGCAAATCCAGACAGCATTCATATTCATCCTCACGTAACGTAAGATGAAATTTTGACCAATTGCATTTGCTGTCCCGGGACTGGTATTTAACCGGAGAATTAAATACTTGAATTTTTTTCGAATCATCGAGGAATTGTTTTAGCAATAGCCGAATCAGGTAACTCCGTGACATGTGCAACTGACTCGAGGCTTTGCCAAGCTCAATTATGATGGTTTTGTTCATGTTTATGGTGGTTTGGATTTCCATATGATACTCCTTGATTTCATATTTAAAAGAGTATAACGAATAATGATCATTATAATAAAAAATTTCTGATAGTTATCGGTAAATTTTTTAAATAAGATATTGGACTTTAAGAAGAGTTATCTTTTTCTCGGTTTAGCCCTGCTTGTTGGTTCTGCTATGCGCGGATCATCCGGCCAATAGTGTCGGGGATACCTGCCCTTGAGCTCCTTTTTTACTTCTGGGTATGCACGGTCCCAGAATCCGTCAAGATCCCGGGTGATTTGTATCGGTCTGCCCGCCGGAGATAAAAGATGGATCAGCAGCGGGACCCCGCAAAGTTTGGGGGTCTCCGTTGAGCCGAAAAACTCCTGGATACGGGCGGCTAGTATCGGGATCTCCCCGAATTCATAATCAATAGTCGTGCGGGTCCCTGATGGTAGGGTAAATTGATCCGGAGCCAGGCTGTCAATGGTACGCAGGTTTTCCCAGCCGAGGCGGCTTTTCAGGGCATTCAGGACAATTTCTTTATCAAACAAGGTGTCGCCGGAATAATTACCATAAGGTATAAGCCACTTTTCTAAATCTAAAATCAGCGATCCCGGAAGGAAATCAGGCAATTTGCTCTGACCCCCGTGTTTTTGCACAAATTTAATTTTTGCACATAATCGCTTTGCTTGGTCACTCCAAGGGAGACACTCAAGACCTTCTTTAATAATTCGTTCCTGTGCTAATTGGCGGAGTTCTTTTTCCGGGGGTATGGTGTCGCTGTGTTCGGTAAGGATAAGTTTCCCCAGCCGTACCAGTGACCGTGACCGCGGCACCCATCCTTCCCATTCAATATGATGCTCAACCACCGGCTGGCCTGCCATCCCGCTTTCGAGATCGCCGATAGTTATCGGTGCTGCCAGGAAGATTCGGGCATCAGTCTCTCCGCCGTCAAGTTCCGCCGCGGCAAGGAATTCCGCGCTACCCATGTCCCCCGCCAGCCGTGCCCCTCGGCCGGTGGCCAGGAGCCACCGCGAAACGCCGCCACCGCCCGTCCGGCGTGCAGCCCGGTCCGGGTATGCCAGGAGGAGCAGTTTCCCCGCCAGTTCCGGGTCGATATCGGCTGCCTTGATGGTACGGTGCTCTGACCCCGCCAGGCGAAGGACCCTCCGGGCCTCTTCATCTATGCGGCGGGCCGCCCCTTCCGGCAGTGCGCTGCGTTCGCCCCTGCTCCAGGCCGACCAGGCCTTGATCCGGTCGCGGAAATCGGGGTCTTCGCCGCCGATATGGTCTCCCTCTTCCAGTAATGCCGCCGTCACCGCCGCTGTGGCGAGCCATCCCCGCTCGGCGGCGCACATGACCATGCGGCCAAGACGCGGATGCAGCCCCATACCGGCGGCTCTGCGACCGGCGTCTGTTATCCGGCCATTATCATCAATAAGATCAAGGTCCTTCAGTAGGTTGCCGGCCCGTTCCACTGCGGCCCGGGGAGGAGGGGTCAGCCAGGTAAGACCCAGGGGCGATGCTCCCCACAGGGCCGTTTCAAGCACCAGCGGAGCGAGATCCGACTCTGTTATCTCCGGCGGTGAGAAATCCTCGCGCCGGTCGGTTTCACTCCACCACCGCAGGCAGACCCCGGGACCCAGCCTTCCGGCCCTTCCCCTGCGCTGTTCCGCCGATGCCCTGCTGATGGGCACGGTGTCCCAATGGTCCATACCGGTGCGCGGCAGGTACCGGACCCTGCGCTCGAGGCCGCTGTCCACAACGGACCGCACGCCGGGGATGGTCAGGCTTGTTTCCGCCACGTTCGTCGACAGGATGATCCTGCTCTGACCCCGGGCTGGCGGGTTCAGCACCCTGCGCTGTTCCTCGGGCGGGAGCTGGCCGTGAAGGGTGACGATTTCTGCGCCGATGTTCGGGTAATTCCGGGCGATGGTTTCCCGTGTGCGGTTGATCTCCCTGAACCCGGGCAGGAACACCAGGGTGTCGCCGGCTTCCGCGGCTGCTGTCCCCCGGACCTCTGCTGTCAGGCGCGCCGCGCCTTCCCACGGCTTTTCATTGGACCGCGGGGGCCGGTACAGGACGCGCACCGGGGACGTCCGTCCCGGCACTGAAATGAGTTTGATATCGCCGAAGACCGAGCGGATGTCGCCGGCCGGGAGCGTCGCCGACATGAAGAGTATCCTGATATCGGGCCTGATGGTCGCGCGGCAGTCCCAGGACAGGGCGAGGGCAATGTCGGCCTGGAGGTTCCGCTCGTGGAACTCGTCGAAGATCAGGGTCCCGTATCCTTCAAGGGACTGGTCGTTCTGTATGATGCGCGTCAGGACCCCCTCGGTAACCACCTCGAGGCGGACTCCCGCGCCGGTCACTGTCTCGGTCCTGGTGCGGAGCCCCACGGTCTGCCCCATTTTTTCCCCGAGGAGCGAAGCGATGCGGTCCGCCGCTGCGCGCGCCGCTATCCTTCGCGGCTGGAGGAGCAGTGTCTTTGACCCGGTATATGCCTTATGGGAAAGGAGCCGCCATGGCACCAGGGTCGTCTTGCCCGCGCCGGTTTCGGCGTGGAGCAGGAGGATTCCTTCCCGGGCCAGGGCCCCGGCTATATCGTCAAGATGCGGATATATCGGCAGGGATTGAATTTCGTTCTCAGCCATGGGGAAACTATTCGCCGACGGTGCTTAGCCTTCAACTTTTATTTAATAAAGCGGTCCGGTTTTATGGATCCTGTTCCCTGAGCAGGGCGGATTGACATTATTCCCGCGTTATCCGTCCTTCAACTTTCGCCTCGATCTTCCCCTGCTTGCGTATCGTGTCCACCAGGAGCTCCCTGAGGGGAAGACCGGTCTTTGTCGAGGGCTTGCCGGTGAAGACCTTGTACCCGTCGCCCCCGGAGTACATGAAGTCGGTGACGGTGACCGTGTAGGTCTTTGCCGGATCAAGGGCGGTTCCGCCGACGGTCACGTCTTCCACGCCTTTGCCCTTGATTTTAAACCTGATCCCCGACACGTGAAGAAACCCGCCGTCCTCGTCCTCCCGGTTCCCCATGACTGACCGCGCAAGCGCCTCCAGCACTTCGGCGCCGGTGAGCTTCGCCACGATGATCTCGTTCGGGTAGGGCATCACCTTGAAGACGCCCTCGATGGTGACGGGGCCCTTGTCCAGGCTGGAGCGGAGGGAGCCCGCGTTGATGAAGGCAATGTCGGAGCTGGTGTAATTGCGCATGATGTCCGAAACGAAATTCCCCAGGTTCGTTTCCTCGTAGCGGATGCGGCCCCGCTCGCCGTCGAGGAACACCAGCGATTCGCCCACCACTTCCTTGAAGGTCGCGTTGAGCTTGGCGTTGTAGGAATCGAGTATTTTCGTGACTTCCGGGTCCTGCTTTAGTTCCGGTGTCACCGGTATATACGCTGATTTTTCAATAACCGCTTTTTTTGTTTTCGGGTTGAATGCGATGTCAAGCCTTCCGAGGTAGCGCCCTTTTTCATAGGCCTGGAACACCGGGACGCCCGCCGCGTACTTGACCGGGTCGAAGAGGATCTGGTCGTGGCCGCCGATGATGGCGATAAGCCTCGGGTTGGCTTTCGCGATTTCCGAATCGGTCTGGAACTTGCTGTGCGAGAGGAGGAGCACCGGGCCCTTGCCCCGGGCCTTCCGGAAATGTTCCGTCACGGTCGCGATGGAGTCGAGGACATCGACCTTTTCCACGTTGGACGGCGCCGTGGTTACCAGGAGCTCCGTTGTTGTAGCGCCGATGACCGTGAGGACCGCCCCCGTGCCGAGGGGAAAGGATACCGACGGCTCATTCATCAGTGTGCGGCTCTCCTTCCAGATGATGTTGGAGCTGATGATGGGGAATTTCGCGATCTTCTTGAGGTTGAGAAAGTTGTCGAGGCCGAAGTCGAACTCGTGGTTTCCCACGGTCATGGCGTTGACGCCCATGGCGTTGAAGATCTCTATGTCCGGCCTGCCCTGGAACACCGTGGACATCGGCGTACCCTGCAGCACGTCCCCCGCCACCAGGAGATACGTCCTGGTTCCTTTCCTGCCGTTCTCCGCGCGAATTTCCTTCACCAGCGACGCTATGCCGGCAATGCCGCCCACGTCCGCGGATGAACCGTCCTCTTTTCTCGCCTTGAAGGGCATCAGGTTCCCATGGAGGTCGTTGAAGAAGAGGATGGTGGCCCTGAGGCTCCCGGTTTCCGGCTGCTTCTTCTTCGAAGGCGCCGTCTTGGCCCACAGTGCGTCCCGCGCGTTCCATGACCGGTCAGCGTCGTTCCGGCCAACGATCTCCGCGCCGGTTCGATACACCGGGGCAAGCCCGGCCGCAAAAATGAGGGCGAGGATAAGAAGCGAAATGCGTCTGCGTGGTTTCATGTGGGATTCCTCCGGGTGGCGTTTTTCTTCGCGATGATTCTCTACTATGGCGTTTGCATGAATAAAATCAATCAATTAATTTCATCCCCGAATTTGTGCCTGTATCGTGAAAATAATGTTTGCAGCGCAGGTGACGGCCTTTGCCCTGTCTGTCGATTTCAGGTCATGGAGGGATTACGCCAAACGGTTTTTTAATCCGTGACGGTCACCTAATCTTTTTTCTTTTTTTCCGGCAGCAGAATTGACAGCAGGATCGACCCGACCAGCAGCGCTCCCACCACCGACAGGGCGATCGATACCGGTATCTTGTAAAAATCGGATATGAGCATCTTCACACCGACGAAAACCAGGATGAGGGAAAGTCCGTAGTTGAGATAATTGAAGAGCTTCATAATACCCGATACGGCGAAGTAGAGGGCGCGGAGTCCCAGTATGGCGAAGATGTTGGACGTGAACACGATGAAGGGATGGAGCGTAATTGAAAGTATGGCCGGTATAGAGTCGATGGCAAAGACTATGTCCGTTGTCTCGATCACGAGAAGGACGACGAAAATGGGCGTTGCCACCAGCTTTCCCGCTTTCTTGATGAAAAAATTCCCGCCCTTATAGTTGTAGTCGACGGGATAGACCTTGTTGAAGGCCCGGAGGGCGGGGTTCTTCTCCGGGTGGATCTCCTTTTCTTTTTCAAAGGCCATCTTGATACCGATGTAGACGAGGAACGCCCCCAGGATGTAAATGGCCCAGTGGAGCCGCTGGATGATCGCAACGCCTGCCAGGATGAAGGCCGCCCTCATGACGATGGCGCCCAGGATCCCCCAGAAAAGGATCTTGTGCTGGTACCGCGGCGGAATGTCGAAGTAGGTGAATATCAGGATGAACACGAAGATATTGTCAACGCTCAAGGCCTTCTCTATGAGATAGCCGGTGAGGAACTCCAGCGCGTAATCGCGCCCCATGTATAAATATACGCCGACATTGAACAGGAGCGAGAGGATGATCCAGAAAAGGGTCCAGAGGAGCGCTTCCCTGACCATGATGTCACGGTCTTTTTTCTGGAGCACCTTGAGGTCAAGGACCAGCATTCCCACGATAAAGGCGACAAAACCGATCCATAGCAGCGCTTCTGTCATTTGGTTGGATCCTTATGGTATTATTGTTAGTCTTTGATATAAGTATTGTTGCATGATGTCAATGCAATTATTTCGAAACCGCGGTCCCGATCTTTTTATCGAGCCGCATCCGCACCACCTGGTAGATGATCGGTATCAGGGAAATAACAATGATGACAATCACTACCAGTGAGAAATAATTTTTCACCAGGGGGAGATTGCCGAAATAGTACCCCGAAAGCACGAATAGTGCCGGCCACAGGATGCCGCTGAAAATATCAAAGGCGAGGAACTTTGCGTAGTTCATCCTGCCGATTCCCGCCACGAAGGGCATGAAGGTCCTGATGATCGGGGCGAAGCGCCCGAAGATAACGGCCAGCCCGCCGTGCTTTTCGTAGAATTCATGGGTGCGGTCAAGGTGTTTTTTGTTGAGGAAGCGCACGTCTTCCCGGTGAAAAATCTTCGGGCCGATGGAGCGCCCGATCCAGTAGTTGACGTTGTCGCCGATAATGGCGGCGGCGGGAAACACGGTCATCAGGATCGTCACGTCGAAGGAGCCTATGCCGGCCAGGGCTCCGGCCGCGAAAAGGAGAGAGTCGCCCGGAAGGAAGGGCGTGACCACGAGGCCCGTTTCGCAGAACACGATCACGAACAGGATTACATACGACCAGATGCCGAAGGTCTGTATGATTATGTCAAGGTATTTGTCCACATGCAGGACAATGTCGATCATTTTCAGCATTGTTTCCACAGCATGTTCTCCGCTCAGTTTAAATATCAATGCCGTGAAACGCTATGGAAAGGCAATTTCTTTGTCAAGAACATATAATGACGGGTGCCGATGGTGACGTGGCGCCGCGACGGTTCACCGCTTTTTTGGGGTTTCCCGGATAAAGAAAATGCTTGCAAATCCGCGAGTATGCCGGATTAAAATGTAACGATTCCCCGCGTAAAAACGAGGGTAGAATATCACGTTATCAAACAGGAGGTTTTTTCGTAATGAAAAACTATATTATCGGCATTGTCTGTTTCAGCATGGCGATTACCGCCTTTGCGGGATGCAAAAAAAAGGACACCACCGTCGAGAATTTAAAGAGTGCGATCACCGGCGAGACAACGGCGAGCAAGAAATATGCCGCCTTTGCGCAAAAAGCAAAAGAAGAGAAACTCGACAAGATAGCGAAACTCTTCGAAGCGGCTTCCAATGCCGAGGCCGCCCACGCCAAAAAACACACTGCGGTCCTGGAAAAAATGGGTGAGAAAATGGGAAGCCTGGACATCAAGGTCAACGTAAAATCAACGAAGGAAAACCTCGATGACGCCCTTAAGGGCGAGACCTACGAGATTGATACCATGTATCCCGATTTTATCAAAAAGGCGAAGGAAGAAGGTAAGGATGAGGCGGCTAACGCCTTTGATTGGGCCTTCCAGGTTGAGAAAATGCACCAGGCTTTCTACAAGGCGGCCATCGATGCTCTCGCCAAGAATGATCTGAAGAACCTATCCGACACCTATGCCGTGTGCCCGGTATGCGGCAATACCGTCGCCGGTAATGCGCCGAAAACATGTCCGATTTGCGGCGCTGCCCAGGCTGATTTCCTGGTAATAAAATAATGCGACCTGCCCGGGGGCGGCGCCATGGGGCGCGCCCCGGGAGGGCTCTTTTGAATTACGAATTAACCGGCCCCCTTTTTCGGATCTATCAGAGATTCATTTTAAAGAAATATTGTCTTATATGTGTTCCTGAATAAAAACCGCCCGCATGGATGGGCCGTGTTTGATGAAATATGTCGCATTACCAGCGTGATCGAAACGAACTGACACGATGTTTGAAAAAAATTATTTATTGTATACAGAATTCCTGTTGACATCAAATTATTTTTGATGTATTTGATTTTTTGTCTGTAACGGTTTAACACTTCATTTCCGGTCTTTAGAATAAACCATATCGATACTTCTGTGGGGATTTTTGGAGGCTGTATGCGCAAGGGAAAGATTTTCACTCGCTATGATTACGAAAGGCTTTGGGGCATTATCCAGAACAAGGAATGTGTCTCCGGCGATGAAGCAGGGAACATGAAGGCCCTGAAGCGAGACCTTGAGCACTCCCGCCTCGTGGAACCGGGGGAAATACGGTCCAACATCGTAACGATGAATTCGAAGTTCTACCTGAAAAACCTGGGCAACGGGAAGAAAGACATCTATTCCCTGGTGTTTCCGAAGGACAGCACCGAGAAAAACAAGATAAGCGTATTCTCGGGCCTCGGCATGCAACTGCTGGGCAGCACCATCGGGACGGTCGTTAAGCCCAATCCGTCGGGTGAACAGTATTATATTATCGACGATATCGTGTATCAGCCCGAGGCGGCCGGCGATTATCATCTCTGATCGTCGGGACTGTACCGTAACCGGCGTCGTACGCCCCTCCTTTTTAAGGCATTATTCTGCCGCGTTGCACTCCCGGTTGACATTGTCAGGCGGACCGCGCTGCTGTTTTAAAACAGGAGAGGGGGTATACTGCGCCGGACCGCCGAGATGCGAGATCATCAATGGTTATACCGGAGTATAACAATGAAACCACCCGAGAAAAGAATTTCTTCGATCGCGGCTATGGCACTGTTCGTCATCTGCTGCTTCTTTGCCATGTCTGCCTTGCCCGTTGAGGCAGACGGACAGGGATCAGTCCGTGATCAGAAACTGGTGATAGAGAAGGGCAGAAAGTCGCTGGGCGCCGCGTCACTGGAATACCGGGAGGGGGTGCCGTTCCTAACCCTGTACGGGGGGTACTATGACATGGGGTATCAATACGGCGCCCTCATGAAAGACGAGGTCCGCTCGGCCTACGGCGAGATGAAGAAGTCCATAGACGCTTTTTTCACCCTGGTGCCCCCGGTGCTGAGGCCCCTGGCCAGGCTCATGTACAATTGCAAGGCTTCGAAAAAGGAGAGGACGATTCCGGAACACTACCGTCAGGAGCTCCGCGGTTTCGCCGATGCCGCGGGCATTGATTATGATACCGTCATCAGGACCATCTTCTCCTCCGACATTGTCGGCAGCCTGTCGTGCACCTCTGTCGTGGTGAACAGCAGGGGCACCATGATCCATGGCAGGAACCTTGATTTCCCGCCCACCACCCTCGGCCGCTACCCCCTTATCATCGAATACCGGCCTTCCGGCAAAAAGGCCTACACCCTTGTCGGCATCGTGGGGTACCTGCCGGCCCTGAGCGGCCTGAACGATTCGGGCATATCGGTCACCCTCAACATCAGCTTCCTGGTGGAAGAGAACCGGAAGGCGGGCATGCCGGCGGGCTACAAGATCAGGGAAATCCTGGAATCGGCGGGGTCTATGGCCGACGTCGATTCTCTCATGAAAGGTTACGCCGGCGACGGCGGGTGGTTCTTCACCATCGCCAGCGCCGGCGATAAAACGGGCGCCGTGTATGATATCGCGGGGGGCGATATCAGGAAGAGCCCCCTCGCGCAGGACTTCGTTTTCGTTGAGAACAGGTTCCTCCACGAAGAATTGAATTTCAGGTACAAGCATATCGAGGAATCAGCGTCGGACCTGAACGAAAACCGGGTCTGCAAGGTTTCTGAAATGGGGAAGACGGTCCGGAGCGTGGACACCATGGCGGCGCTGCTGCGCAACACCGACTACTACGGCTACAGGAACGCCCACGGCAAGTTTACCGTCAACAACTATGAAACGGTCCAGTCGATGATTTTCCTGCCCGGGTCCGGCGATATCTATTTCAGCTATGCCCCCATGTATGCGGGTTATGCCAGGATGATTTCCTACAACCGCAACACCGGGAAGGTCGCCGTGCGCAGCCCTGCTGACCCGCGTATCGACAGCGCCGAAGTCAGGGAACTCCTTGCTTCGGCCGACCGTTTTTATGCCGATCCTGTCGGGGCGCTGAAGGAGATCAGGCCCGAAGAGGCCAACCTGCTCCAGATCAACTTTGCTTATCTGATGTGGAATTTCGACCATGACCTGTACGACCTCGGGAAGCTCGTCCCGGCGATTGACCGGTTCCTTGCCAGGTATCCCGATGACGCGTCCCTGATAAAAATAAAGGCGGAGGCCCTCGTCGGCGCCGGGCGCTATGCCGAGGCGTTGCCCCTTCTGGAGGAGGGCCTGAAATCCCGGATAGCCGCCGCCGGCGACACCATGAGGCTCCATGCCCTCATGGCCCGGGCCTGCACGAAAATCGGCCAGAGTGAGCGCGCTTCACGGCATGCCCGGGAGGCCCTCGATATGCTTTCACGCTACCGGCTGAATGATGAACAGAAAAAGCTGAAACGCGAGCTCGAAAGGATCAGATGATGAACGGCGCGTCAACATTACCCGTATTATATCAGGCACGCCGGCACCTTCGCAGGCGCGGTCTGTCCGCCATGTTTTTTTTTGCTTGCACAAATGTAACCGTCCGGTTACAGGTGCCCCTTATAAATGACCCTCACACGGAAGCGCCGTCCGTATCGGTGATGCGGTGGGTTGTCGAGCCGTGTGTATGATAATGCCACTGTTGCGGTGTAAACAATGAAAGCATTCTTCAATGATATCAAAAAAGTGTTCGTTGAAAATAAAAAAATGGCCATGTGCGGGGCGCTCCTCACCCTGACCCTTGTTGTATATTTCATTTCCTGGCATTTTACCATTATCACCTTCGGGTCGATTTATTCGGTCCTGGACGTGGGGGACCTCTTCATCAGGCGCGCCAATTACTATCTCCTGGAAAGCTTCCTGTTTGCGAGCGCCGCCTGCATCGTCATGATCACGGTCCGGAAGCCGCTGATAAAGAGAATTTTCATCGGCTTATTCCTGGCGGTTTTTGCCGTTTCCGAAATTATACGCATGGTCGACTGGGGCGCCCTCTATTTCATGGGCAACCATATCGACAGCAACTTCTGGGCCCACGCCTTTTATGCTGACGGCCTGGTTTTCCTCATAGCCAAGGAATCGCTGGCGCTGTATGTGACCGTCGGGCTCTTTTTTGCCGCGGTGCACCGCATCCTGAAAAAAATGTACCTGATCAGCAACGCGGAGAATTGATCCATGAAACTGAAGCTCGCCCTTGTCGTCATATGCATAAACTGCGCCGCCTGCCTGTTGGCGGGAGGCTTTGTCTATTCGCTGTTCTCCCTGGGAAACTATATCCGGGACAAAAAGATGGAGGCCCGCGCCGAGGCGGATAAAAAGGCCGGTGCCGGCAAGAATGTCGTTGACCTGAAGCTGGACAATAAGGCCCTTATGGACCGCGAAAAAACCTTTGACGCCGCAAAGACCATCAAGGAGAGCTATTCGAAAGTAAAGACCGGCAATCCGCAGATCTATACCAGCCTTCCGGAGATGGAATTCTTCCGGTCATTCTATATGTTCTATTTCCTGTCGCATCAGCTCAGTTCCAGGGAGGTAACGCTGGATCCCGAAATAGTCAGGGGATTCCTGAAGAAGGGCCAGCTCCTCTACTCGATGGACAGGAAATATCCATTCATGAAAAAGAGCATCTATCTTGACCGGTCCCGGAAAAGCTATAACAAGCCGGCCATCCGCCCCGGCACCAATATCGTTATTATTTTCGTGGAATCCCTTTCCAGCTTTTTCCTCAAGGAGGAAATACATGGTGTGAAAGGGCTGATGCCCAATATCCGGGAGATGGGGCGGGAGTCCTTTGCCTTTACGGACATGTATAATTCGAGCTATCCGACCCTCAAGGGCCTTATCGCCGCCCTGGGGTCGGCCTTATACCTGCTTGACGAGGAAGTGGCCGGGACCCGCATCCCGGTGCCGTGCCGTTTCCTGTTCCTTTCTAATGTCCTCAAAAAGCTCGATTACACGACCATCCATATCCAGGCGGGGAGCGAGCGCTTCATCGGTATGAAGAACCTCTTCACGGAGCGGGAAGGATATGATTATTTTTACGGCAGCGAAAGCCTCCTCCTCGACAATATCAGCAGGCTCGAGAGGGGTTTCGGCGTCGATGACGAGAAGGTCTTCGACTTTACCATCGAATGGCTGGAAAAGTATAAGGGGAATAAACCGTTCCTGCTTACCATTTCCACCATCAATTCGCACCCCCCCTACAAGGGATCGTACAAGCATCCAGGCTCAGGCGGCAACCCGATGCTTGACGGATTGCATTCCACCGACAAGGCCTTCGGCACGTTCTGGGAATTTTTCAAGAAGTCGCGGTTCAGCGGCAACACCGTTCTGATCCTCACGGCCGACCATGCCATGGGAAACAGCAACGAATATACTTCCTTCGTCAGGAATTTCGAGGATCATTACAAGCCTTTCTTCGACACCATCCCCTGTTTCATCCGTTTCCCCGGCGGGGCCTGGAACGGGGTCAGGAACGGCACGCACTGTGTCAGCCTTGACCTCACGCCCACCATCCTGGACATGATGAACCTGGACCTGGCGAATCCCTTCATGGGCCTTTCCATTTTCTCCGAACGCCCCTATTACAGGCCCGATAAAGCAAATCTGAATCTGAAGTATGATGAGAAGCAGTATGAAACGGCTAAGAAGATCCTCGGCTTCTATCTCAACACCTATCGCGAGGACAGGATACTTCCCCGGGACTTCAAGGTGCAGTTATATTAAAGGGCGGGTGATGTCCGGTGCTGAATAAAATCGCGTCACTGCTTGCCGCTAAAAAGGACGGCGCCGGCGGCGATGCCGGGGGCCGCGACAGGCGCATCACCATCGCGGCCTGCGTACTCCTCCTTGAAATGGCCGGGGCCGATGACGAATTCGCGGCATCGGAAATGGACAGGATACGGGAAATCCTCACCGGGGACCTTGCCGTTGCGCCGGACGATGTCGGGGCGATTCTTGCCGTTGCCGGGGAGGAACGGGAAGGGGCCATGGACCTCTGGACCTATACCAACGTGATCAACGAGAACTACAGCAAGGCGGAAAAACTGAAGCTTATCGAAATGATATGGGAAATCGCCTACTCCGACGGGCGTCTTGACCAGTACGAGGACCACCTTGTCCACAAGCTGGCCAACCTGCTCCACGTGTCCCACGGCGAGCTCATCTCAGCCAAGCTCAGGGTCAAGGAATTACTGAACCGGTCATAGGGAGGCGGCGGTGACGATGCCCGAAGCCTTCAGGTAGTCCCCGATGCCGTCCAGCACCATCTGTATGCCGATGGTCGCCACAATGAGGCCCGTTATCCGGATCAGTGCCCCCATGATGTGGTGCCGGTCCAGGAAGCGGCTGATATACCGTGACGCGAGCATGACGGAGAGATTGACGGCCACGGCGGCAAGGACCGAGAGGGACGTTGTCGCCGCGCCGTAGGTCGCGGGGAAGGAAACCGACGCGGCTATGGTGGCCGGCCCGGCTATCATCGGCGACGCCAGCGGCACAATGGACATTTCCTCGAGCTTCTGCTTCTCGTTCAATTCGAAAAACAGGCCCTTGTTCAGGGCTTCGAAACCCCGGAAAAACAGCACCAGTCCCCCGACAATCTTGAATGAATAGATCTGCACGTGGAAAATTGACGTTAATATGAAATTACCTATAAAGACAAAAGAGAGAAGGATGACGGCCGCTATGACGGTGGATTTCACTGCTATGCGGCGGATGTCGGCGCCGGTCGTCTTTTCCGAAAGCGTTGAAAGAAGAAATATCTTGCTGATGGGGTTGATCAGCGCAATGAAGGTAAGGACGCAGTCCAGGATTGTTTTCAGGTCAGCTGCCATTCGGTTCCGCGCGGTTATTTGAAGAGAACGCCCATCCTCTTGATTGCCAGGTCGTAGGTCTCGTCAAGGGACAGCTTGGACTTGTACCCGGCAGCGTTCCGGTGCCCGCCGCCCCCGTTTTCCATGGCTATCTTCGCGACATCAAGCTCGCCCTTCGTCCGCATGCTAACCTTGACGGGGCCGTCAACGTCCTGTTTGACCAGGAGACTCGCCACCACCCCCTTGACGGTAAGGGGCATGTTGATGGCCGGCTCTCCCTCGGTGAAGGTGGCGCCCGACGCCTTCAGCATCTCCGGCGTGAGCTTCATGGCGATCATTTTGCCGCCGTGCAGCACCTCCATGGTGGAGAGGATCTGGCCCCGCAGCTCGAAGCTCGTGAGGGCGTTCTGCTCGTATATCTGCTCGTGGATGAAGAAGGGGACGACCCCCAGCTCCTCCAGGTGCGCCGCGATGCGGAAGGTTTCCGGCGACGTCTTGGGATAGACGAAGGACCCGGTGTCGAAGACGATACCCGCGAAGAGGGCCTGGGCCGCCCGGAGGGATATCGGCTTGCCGTAATGCATGATGATGTGGTACATGATCTCGCAGGCCGACGAGGCCTCGGCCTTGACTATGTTTGAGCCCACCCTCTCGGCGTCGCCCTCATGGTGGTCCACGATGAAATAGGCGCGCACCTTGTCCTTCAACACATGGTACGCGGACCCGATGTTGTCGTAATCATTGGTGTCCAGCACCAGCTGGGCGTATTCGGTGATGTCGCCGGGCAGGACGAAGCCGCCGTTCATCACGTTGATGTCATGTTCCATGTCAAGGAACTGGAAGCTGTCCGGCGTCGGATCGGAGTTGATGATCAGCGGCTTTTTACCCAGGTTTTTCAGGAGCTCGAACATGGCGATTTCGGCGCCGAGGCCGTCCCAGTCCGGGCTCTCGTGCGTCGAAATGACGAATTTGTCATACTTTGCGAGGAATGCGTCGAGATAGCCTAACTCTTCCTTCATTAAAGGGCCCTGGCCGCCTGTTTCGTTAGTAGCGGGAATCCCATTTCCTCCCGGATCGCCACGTACTGCTCGGCGCAGCGCCGCGCGATGTTGCGCACCCGCGTGATGTACCCGACGCGCTCCGTCACCGAGATGGCGCCGCGGGCGTCGAGCATGTTGAAGACATGGGAGCATTTCAGCACGTAGTCATAGGCGGGCAGCACGATCTTCTGCTTCGGGTTGTCCAGGATGGCAAGGCATTCCTTCTCGTATTGGTCGAAGAGCTTGAAGTGAAGCTCGGTGTCGGCGATGTTGAAGTTATAGTGCGAGAACTCGAATTCGCTCTGGCGGTGTACGTCGCCGTACCTGATGTTCTCGTTCCACATGATTTCGGTGAAGTGGTTGACCCCCTGCAGGTACATGCATATCCGCTCCAGGCCGTAGGTCAGCTCGACCGATATGGGCGAGAGCTCCATGCTGCCGCACTGCTGGAAGTAGGTGAATTGCGTGATCTCCATGCCGTCGAGCCACACTTCCCATCCGAGGCCGGCGGCCCCCAGGGTCGGCGACTCCCAGTCGTCCTCGACGAATCGGACATCATGCTCCTCGAGCCTGATGCCCAGGTGCCGGAGGGAATCGAGGTACTGGTCCTGGACGTCCACGGGGGAGGGCTTCAGGATGACCTGGTACTGGTAGTAATGCTGCAGGCGGTTTGGATTGTCGCCGTAGCGGCCGTCGGTGGGCCGCCGCGAAGGCTCGACATAGGCGACTTTCCACGGCTCCGGGCCCAGGACGCGCAGGTAGGTTGCCGGATTGAAGGTGCCGGCCCCGACTTCGAGGTCATATCCCTGGATTATAAGGCATCCTTTTTCGGCCCAGTATTCATTAAGTTTCGCGATCAGGTCCTGAAAAAACATTTCAAACTCCTCGGTGAAAGGGGCCCCGGGCCCCGCGGTGGTTATGGCAGGCACATGGCCGTGCAATAAATTTGTCCGTAAAATGATTTTAGTCAAGTAATTAATTTGAGGACACGGTGACGGCGGAGCTACGCGCCCCCCCCCTTTTTTTTTCGGAGTGCGCGACGATGCCTAAAAAATTGTCGGGACCTGGGTCTCGTAGGATTCGTGAAGGGATTTGTGCAGTATCTCGAAGGATTTTCGGTCCGTCAGGTTGAAAAAACTGAGGACGTCTTCATCGATGAATTCGTAACGGAAGCGGTTTTTGTCGATTTCCACCAGACAGTCCGCCAGGTAGACGATGTAGATGATCTGTTTCAGGTTTTCCGGCGCCATGTGGGGCCGGTGGTGGAATTCGATGGTCTTCACCAGCGACTCGTTGAACTTCCACTTGTTGAAAATCATCCCCCCCAGGGTGCTGTGGGACAGCCCCAGGCTTATCTCCTCCAGGAGGTTCGAATCGTCGATTCCCTTGAACCCCGCGAGGTGCTGGAGCTTCTTGAGGATCGGCGATTTCAGTGAGAACATCACGATGTAGCCGATATCGGAGAGGAGCGCCGCCAGGTAGGTGAACTCGCCCGCCTTGATCTTGTTCATCTGCATCGCGATCTTCTGCGCGTACGCGGCCCGCTTGTATGAATCCTTCCAGACCGACTCCGAGCGTTTGTAGCGCGCGTCGAGGACCTTGTAAACGCCGGTGGCGAGGAGGAGGGTGTTGATCCCCTTCACGCCGATGATCTTGACGGCGTCCTCGATGGTCTCGGTTTTCTTGACGGTGAAATACCCCGCCGAGTTGGCCAGCTTGAGGATCGATGTCGTGAGGCCCGGGTCCATCGATATGGCGGCGGCGATCTCCTTTATGGTCGCGTCCGGGTTTGCGCAGAGCTTCTGGATGTGGAGTATGTTTTCGGGAAACGCGGGGATATCCTTTATCTCCTTCAGTATCTCCTCCGCGATCTGGACCCGGGAGCGGATCTTGTCCATGTCCTGGGGTATGGCAATGGCCGCGATGGTGAGGTCGTTCTTCCGGTAGATCTTGAACGCGTCGGGAGGCATGCCGATGTTCTTGAAAATCATCAGGGCCATGATGAGGCCGAGGCCGGCCCCTTCAGAGTCGTCAAGGACCTCGTCGAAGGCTTCGGAGATGTCCCTGTACTTGTAGGCTTTCTTTATCCGCGCGTTGATCTTTGATATTTCGGCATCAAGGATCGGGACGTTGTTGATGACGTTGATGTAGAGATAGTTATCGGTGGTTTTGAAGGAGACCCGCACCACCAGGTTTGACGTTTCCAGCTTGCCGAGATAGTCCTCGGTGCCCTCGTAGGCCTCCTCCTTGAAGTTCTCCATCCCCGCGCGGTAATCCTCGGTCTTGTTGATATCAAGGCCCTTGAGTTTGAAGAATATCCTTTTCAGGTTCGCCTTGATCGCGTTGTTGACCAGCTCTTTTACAATGTTGATGATCTGGTTTTTTATATAGGTGAGGTCGTAGTTTTCAAGATACCGGTGGATGCTTTTAATGATGGCGCCTTCCGTTTCAGGCGTCAGCGTGTGAAACTGGATGTAAAAGTCGACCTCGCTGGCGATGGCGGCCTTATAATCATTGGGATGGATTGTGTATTGTTTTTGTTCGTCGCTGGACAAAACAGATTTTTCCTCTTTGATTTCTAGTTGACCCATGGTGTTCGGTTTGCACAAAACCGGTTAATTGACAGTCCCGCCCGGATGGAATCATTTTTTCCGGCGCAAAATCCGGATTTCCTTTTGTCTGTTGTTATATGCTGATCGCTGATCGGCCCGGTGCCGATACTGTCGGAACCCGTTATGTCTATAGTCAAGCAAAAACAATTATTCAAGTATTATATCGTTAGAGTGGTGAAAATAATCAAGTATTTTGTTTGTTTTTTTTGGATAGTGGGTCATCCGGCGCAGTAATTGCGGATATTTTCATCTTGACAATCCAGTTTTCTGTTTTTAGATGTTGCAAAAATTATTGTCATTTGTCAGTATATGTGTACTATTGGCACGGGTGTCGGATTATGTGCAATAATGCGGTGCGCGTTTGCAGTATTTTGTAGGGAGGGACACATGAAGGGCAGGGGTGAATTCCCAAGCTTGAATACCAAGACGCCGGACGGCATCAAGCCCGGCGGCAGGCCGTATAAGGTCATGGTTGTTGAGGGGAAAGAATTTATACGAAAACAGATAGTTCAGATTTTTGAATCCGAACGCTACATGGTCGTTGCCACTGCCGCCAACGGCCAGGAAGCCCTCGATAAAATGGCCAAGATCGAAGGGAAACTTGACCTGATAACCACAACCCTTGACATGCCCGTAATGGACGGTTACGCTTTAATGCACGAGCTGGCCAAAAAACCTGTCCGCCCGCCGGTGGTTTTTATCAGCGAGGAGACAACCAAGGGGGTCATGGCTGACCTCATCAAGCTCGGCGTGTATGATTTTATCCTTAAGCCGATTGACCGCAAGGTGTTGCTGCAGCGGATCAAAACGGTGCTTCAGAAATACCGGCTTGCAAATCCGGAATAAAAAATTCTTGTAAAAATACCCCATGTCCGCTTACATGAAGGATGTCGCCGGAACGTTCATGGCGGCGGGAGATATTCATCCCTATTGAGTGGAGATGCCATGCCGGACAATCTCGAAACAGCCGCTGATTCCCTGTCGGATTTTACCAGAAAGCTGGAGATAGCGACCTACTACGCCAATGGCGATGAAGAGCGGGCCAAGCAGATCGTTGCGGGCACGCTGAAAGACTTCTATGCCATCAAGGGAAGGTTTTCCTCGACGACCTCCTTCGGCGCCTTTATCGCCTTTGTCAATTCCCAGTACCTTTCTCTGAACAGCGTGTACCCGGTCATATCGGGCTCTTTCAGCCTGAAGGACATGAAAACATTCAATGACTGGATGGTCTACGAGAAGGACGTCATGGATTTCCTGAAGAACAACGACCATGACGACGTGCTGGGGCGGCAGTTTAAAAACGCCTTCTATTCCGCCATGACCCTCCAGTTCATGTCTGAGCTGAAGCGGCTGGTGAACGACAGAAAGGACATGGACGTCAACCGCATGTTTCAGCAGATGGTGCAGACCAGGATGGGGCTCCAGAGCGTGAACATGATCGTTGATGTCGAGGAGATCACCTCTGTCGATATGGAGCTCCATTCCATGACGAGCACGAAGATGACAGAGCAGCCCGCGGCCAGGGAAAAGGCCGGGTCGGAGCCTGATATCGCGGTGGAGCCCGACGAGGATGACCGGGAGGTGCTGAAAGGTAAGGACGTGAGGCTCCTTCTCCGGGGAAGCCTCATCCTGTCGCCCCTGAACGGCCGTGAAATCGGCCTTCTCGTCGTGGGCGACCGTATTAAGATAAACATCACCGACCGTCATGAAAGGGCGGTCCATGTCCTCCAGGCCTTCAACGCCTTTGACAATGAAGGCGCCCGCCCCATAACGGGACGGGTCGTGCACATGAAGCACCGGGCGGACGGGGGCTACACCATCTACGCCATCGTCGCCAAGGGCATTTATGTCAGGATCGAAGAGCTGGAAGAGGGCATCAGGGTCGCCATTGACATGTCCTACATGGAGTCCCAGGACAAGCCGGAGGGAATGTCGCGCGCGACCATGGTCATCATAGGAGGCCTGATCGCCGCCATCATCGCGCTGATCATCCTCATCATTTACTTCTTCACCCGGTAGCCGCGCGGGGCCCGCGTTAAAAGGGGTAGCGCACCGGCACGCCCCGGGACTGCAGTTCCCGCTTTACCTCGGCAATCGATATTTCCCTGAAATGAAAGATTGACGCAGCGAGAACGGCGTCGGCCCTGCCCATGGTGAGGCCCTCGTACATGTGCTCGATGGTGCCCACGCCGCCGGAGGCGATGACGGGGATGGATACCCTTTCAGCGATGGTCCGCGTCAGCTCTATGTCGTAGCCTATCTTCGTGCCGTCGCGGTCCATGCTGGTGAGGAGTATCTCGCCGGCCCCCAGCTCCCGCACCCGCGCGGCCCATGCCACGGCGTCAATGTCGGTGGGGGTCCGCCCGCCGTTCAGATAGACGGTCCAGCCGTTGCGGTCGTTCCGCTTCGCGTCGATGGCCACCAGGATGCACTGGGAGCCGAAGCGGCGCGCCGATTCCGTGATGAGGGAGGGATTGTTGACCGCGGCGGTGTTTATTGAGATCTTGTCGGCGCCGTTTTCCAGTATCATGCGGACATCTTCGATGGTCCGTATCCCGCCGCCGACGGTGAAGGGGATGTGCACCTCCTCCGCGACCTTTTTCACCATGTCGAGGATGATGTCGCGGCGGTCCGACGATGCGGTGATGTCGAGAAAGACCAGCTCGTCCGCCCCTTCGCCGTCGTAGAATTTTCCGTTCTCGACCGGGTCGCCGGCGTCGATGAGGTTTACGAAATTAACGCCCTTCACGACGCGGCCCTTGTCCACGTCAAGGCAGGGGATGATACGCTTGGCCAGCATGGCTACCGTTCTCCGGAATCATTGATGGAGTCAGCATATCCATGCCATGTTTTTATCAATCAATTTTTTCATCTTCGGCCATTATATTGTGTGTCGTCCGTGTAACATTGTCCCCGCAGTCCACCCGTGTATTGCATGGTTAAGTCTGTCGATTTGATGCTCGGTGCCGCTTTATCATGGCGGTTCTATCCTTATATTAAGGGGACTTGGATTATTAAAATATTTTTTATATTATTGGATATTATTATTGACTTTATAATTTAACGGCATTAAATTAACGTGTTTTCATTGAAAAAGGCATGTTTGAGACAATGGCTTAAATAAATCTGACACAATGTCAGTTTTATTTATATAATAGAAAATTGTCAATTCGGACCTTCCTTGCCGGGGTGAGAAATCTTGAAATATATGCGTTTTAATAAGATTTCTCCTTATCCCGAAATACCGGGATCCGTCGGATTGACAGTAGTGCAACAAGTATAAAGAAATCAGTTTCAACTGAAAGAATGGATGGATTGATATGATGAAGATTACGCCCCTTCTTGTCCTGGTAGTGGTTTTGGGGATCGGATGCACGACGCTGAAGCCGGTTACGATTACCGTCGGTAACCCGGCGCCGCTGAAAGCCAGGGATGTGTCCGCGCTGATGGCCGGGGCCGCCCGGGCGGACATCACGCCGCCGCCGGGACTTCCCATGGCGGGACATTCCCTCCAGGGAGACCGCAGCATCGGCGTCCGCACGCGCCTCTATGCCAGAGTCATCTATCTCAAGCCGGCGTCGGGGAAGCCCGTTGCCCTGGTCCAGACCGACCTCCTTTCCGGCTCGAGGATACTGCACCACCGCGTCGCGGAGCTCATCGCGTCAAAGACCGATGTGGAGGCCGGGGGGCTTGTGATAGCCGGCACCCACACCCATTCGGCCCAGGGAAACTTTTTCGGCGACGCCTTTTACGATCGGATGGCATCCCCGGAGCCGGGCTTCGAGGAGAAGCTGCTCAATTTCATGGCGGAACAGATCGCCGGAGCCGTTGTCCGCGCCTGTGAAAACCGGCGGCCGGCAAAGATAGCCACGGGCTCCATCGACGTCAGGGGGGTCATACGCAACCGGAGCCTTCCGGCCTACCATATGAATTCGTCCCTCGGCGGGAAAAAGCCGGACGAGCGCGAAGCGGTCAACCCGGAGCTCCGGATGATCCGCGTCGACTGCAGAAAGCCTGACGGCGCCTGGGCCCCCATCGGCGCCTTCTCCAGCTTCTCGATGCATCCGAACCTCGACAACAAGCAGACTGACCTGCTGTATAACGGCGATGTGACCGCCTTCGCGGAGCGCGTGGTCGAGCGCGGCATCGCGCGGCGGTATCCCTCGGCCGTTGACCCGGTTCACGCCCTGGCCAATATGACCCACGGCGACATTACCCCCGATTACAAAGAAAAGGAAAAGCTCGGGTACCAGGCGATGCGCCGCATCGGCACCATGCTCGGCGACAGGGCGCTGGAGCTATTCATGTCGCTGGAAAAGGGCCTCACTGCCGACGCCGTGATTCGGTACCGGGCCGAAGAGATTGACGTGTACGCCGACCGATGCCTGGAAAACGAATGCCTCTGCGAAAAGCCCGCCGTGGGCGAGGCGACCCTGGGCGGAGGCACCGACCGTCCCGTCAAGGCGCTCAACTGGCTTCCCGGCATCGCCCCCGGATGGCCCCGGAAAAATCCGGGCACTGACTGCCAGGGCGCCAAGCGGGTGGCGGCGAAAGCCATACAGCACAAAATCTATCCCCTCGATGAATATCCCCATGTCCTGTTCATACAGGCGCTGCAGGTGCATGACACGGTGCTCCTGCCGCTTCCCTTCGAGGTAACCACCGAGGCGGGGAGGCAGATTGCCGGACGGTGCCGCGAGGCAGGCCGGAGGGCCGGGCTTCCCGACAGTTATCGGTACACGGTCGTGGACACGTCCAACGGCTACTGGGGCTACTGCGCTTCGAAGGATGAATACTCCCTCCAGTATTACGAGGGGGGGAGCACCCTCTACGGACCGGGAACGGCGGGATACCTGGCCGCGCGCCTGGGCCGCCTGGTCGAGGATCTGCCGAAGGGAAGCGGCGGGGCCCTCCCCGCGGCGTGGAGTTTTGTCGTCAAGGTGGCCAAAAGCTACTATCCCTCCGGCGGCGAGCCTGTCGGGATGAGAACAGTCGAGCAAAATCCGGAATTCATAGACCGGTCTAAGAGCGGAGGCGAATCCTGCTGGACGTTCCGGTGGCGCGATGTGCCGCCGTCATTGATCCGTCTCCATGAACCGCTGGTGTCCGTGGAAGTGAGCGATGACGGGTCCGCGTGGCGCCCCCTGGCCGTTTGCGGCGTCCCCGCCGATGACGGGGGGGCCGATATCGCCGTCATCTGCAAGAAGCCGAAGGCTCCGAAGGGAATGGCCGTCTACGAGGCGCGCTGGTACAATCCCGCCAGGGAAAAAGGAAGGTTCTACCGCTTTGCGATCCAGCCGCGGCCGGGACAGGCGGTGCTCTACTCGCCGGCGTTTTGATGATATGCTGAAGGCGGCGTCACGCGACCTCGCCTTCAACATATCCCACCTTTAAAATCCTCTTGACAAAGCCCGGTTCCGGATAAAAGAATGGCGACCGATGAAACAATCACTGACGCCCATAAGCCGGTTCCGCGACTTCAGCAAGCAGTACATTCCGCTGATCGACGAATCAATGGAAGGTTTTTTCAAGAGCAAGATGCGTGATGCCGAAATCCCGGAAATCCGCGCCATGTACGCTCTCCTGTCGGAATACTGCTTGAGGGAAGGCAAGCGGGTGAGGCCCCTGGTGCTCCTTGCATCCTGCTTCGGCTACGGGAGCGCGTGGAACAGGAACGATATCGTCCGCTCCGCCTCGGTCCTGGAGATGATGCACTCGTTTCTCCTCATCCAGGACGATATCATCGACCGGTCGCCTCTGCGCCGCGGCGGAAAAAGCCTTCACCTTGCCTGCGGGGAATGCTACGGCGGACGCTCCCACAATGAATCGATCGGCGGCGATATCGCCCTGATCCTCGGGGACGTGCTCTTCGCCAATGCCCTCGAAATCATGGCGGACACCGGCGTGTCGCCCCGGCTGAAGAACCGTTTCATGAAACTGGTCGCCTCGGCCCTGGAGATAACCGCGTGGGGGCAGACCCTGGACATCCTCCATTCAGCCTCGCGGGCCATCGATTCGCCGCAGGAGACCGCGACGCGGATCGCCATGATGAAGACGGCCTATTATACCATTTACTACCCGATGCTCATGGGATACGCCCTTGCCGGCAAGGATTCGCCGAAGGAAAAGGAGCGCATCAGGGCCTTCGCGCTCCCCCTGGGCCAGGCGTTCCAGATCAGGGACGATATCCTGGGCGTTTTCGGCAAGGAGGACGCCACCGGCAAGTCGGCCGATTCGGACATCATGGAAGGGAAGATAACGCTCCTGGTGAGCAACGCCATCGAAAGCCTGCGGGGTAAGGACCTCGACCTGTTCGTGTCGCTTTTCACCAAGAAGCACAAGCAGAAGCGCGATGTTGCCGCCATACGGAAACTGATCCAGCGGAGCGGTTCCCTTGATTCGGCGAAGGAACGGCACTGGGAATTCGTGGAGCAGTCGCGGTGGCGCCTTGCCGACCTTGCCGTATCGGCGGAATACCATGATATCCTGCACGGCCTTGTCGACCTTGTGGCGGTAATTTGAATTCATATCTTTAAGAGGATCCCGATGACGGAACAGCTGATGTCTCTATTTCAGTTTAGCGAAGCGGCCGTGCGCATGACGGTTTTTATCATACTCTTTGCCGCAATGGCGGTATGGGAGATTGCCGCTCCCCGGCGGGCCCTCGCCACAGGAAGGGCCGGCCGATGGTTCTCCAATTTGGTGATCGTTTTCATCAATACGATCCTCGTCCGCGTGATTTTCCCGGTGATGCCCGTGGCCCTGGCCGTCGCGGCCGGCGCCAGGGGCTGGGGCCTTCTCAACGGCTTCAACGGGCCGTCATGGCTGGAGTTCGTCATCGCCCTGGTCCTCCTGGACCTGTCGGTGTATCTCCAGCACGTCATGTACCATGTCCTGCCGCCGCTCTGGAGGCTTCACCTGGTGCACCACGCCGACCTTGATGTCGACGTCACTACCGGCCTGCGCTATCACCCGGTCGAGATCATCATTTCCTTCATGGCCAGGCTTTCGGCGGTTGCGGTGATTGGTCCCGATCCCCTTGCGGTGGCCGTGTACGAGATAGCCCTGAACGGCATGCTGATGTTTGACCACGGCAACGTGCGCCTCCCGGCCGGCGCCGACGGGATCCTCCGCTCTGTATTCGTCACGCCGGAGATGCACCGCGTCCATCATTCCGCGGTGATACGGGAAACCAACAGCAATTTCGGGTTTATTCTTTCGTGGTGGGACCGCTTCTTCGGCACCTACCGGCCGCTGCCGGCGGCCGGCCACGAGGGCATGGGGACCGGCCTGAGGCAATACCGGGACGAGAGCGGGCTTTCCCTGCCGCGTCTCCTGGTCCTCCCCGTGGTCGCCGATCCCGGCGGTTATGACATCAACGGTCCGGGCCCCGAAAAAAGCTCCGCGGCTTCAGAAAAGTAAAGGCGCCCATCGAAACCGTGCGCCAGTGCGTCAACGCACCAGGATGGTTCCCCGTTTGTCCTTGTACTGATCGGGAAATGAAAGCTTGCCGTCGTCCGTAAAATAGAAGAAAACCGGGTAATCATCGGGCTTGTCCTTCTTGAGCCAGACGAGGTTTTTGTGCTGGAGTATCTCCCCCGTCGCCTTTTCCGGAAGTTTATTGCCGTCCCTCTTGAACATCATTTCGTTCTGCGAAACCCTGAACGTGCCGTCCGGCGTGCATTTATACACGATCAGGCGTCCGCCCAGGACCGTGCGGATCTCCCGGATCTTCCACCGGTCGGGCCGCGAAAAGCTATCGGCGAAGGCCAGGAAATGGTCGAAGACCCATCCCTGGACCGATATGTCGACGGTGTCACGCACGAAGGCCCATTTCCCCTTTATGCCGCCGATGGCGGTCTCCTCGGACTTGACGTACAGCACGGTCACCTTCCTGCTCACCGGCAGTTGGGTGATAACTTTTGACGTGACCTCGGGACGGGTGCGGAGGTTCACGACATTGCCGGTGACCAGGACAAAGCGCTGGTAGGCCGTCGCGAACTGCCCCTTCACGCACTGCCCCGAAAGGCACCCTTTTTCAATTCTCGGGACATCGACTTCCTGCGAGGATTTCCCCGGTTTCGAGCAGGCCGTCGCCAGGAACAGCACGATCATAACGGCAGAATATCTGGATATGGCATTTTTTTTCATGGTTCGTTCTCCCAGTGGGGATGATGATTTCGGCAAAATTAAAGAAAGGATTCCCTGATGTCAAGATTAAACAGGAGGTGCGGGTCAAACTCCGCGGATTGACCGTTTTTTACCGGCGTAATTTCCTTTTCGCATCTTCTATGGCAGCGTCATCGCTCTTTTCAATCAACTCCAGTTTTCCGAGGAAGGACACGTAGGCCCCGTCCTCGATCAGCATCCCTCCCCGGATCGTGACGTTGGAGTTTTTCCCGAATATGACATGAGCCCCCTTTTTTATGATGACCTTGGGCCCGGAAGGGCCGGTGTCCTGCTCCGGTATCCGGTAGAGGCTGTTGCAGTAGGCGCACCTCATGCGGGCGTTTCCTTCGTCTATGAATGCCGTTGAGCCGCACTGGGTGCATTCGAATTTTTCGGGTTTGTTCCGCATGCCTGTTTATTAACTATCCTGGCATCGGCCGAAGTGAACTGTCAAGAAGTTATGCCTGCCGATGGACGTAAAAAGCCCCCTGGTGCTGAGGGGGCCCTTGGAGGTTTACATGAAGTGCCGGCTGGGCCGGCCTGCGGCTATCTAATTTTTTCGTTGGGGTCCTTCGGCGTGACCCACTTGATCATGTCGTTGATGTCTTTCTCCTTGGGGAAAGTCTCGATCATGTCTTTTTCGTCCTCGACGCTGCCGAAGACCACCTCGTTGGCCAGCTTGCCGATGAGTGTCTCAATGTCCTTGTCCGTGTTCTTGATGATGAAGATGAGGTCCGGGCCGGATTTATATCCCCAGTTGAAGCCGTCCTTGGCCGAGACCATGAAAGTCTCCGTGACGCCGTCGCCGTCGGCATCTTCACAGCTGTACTGGGTGCCGTCGAAGGCCCGCGCCTTGACGAAGGTGTAGTACTTGTCGGCATACTTGTTCATGTCCTCGATGTAGATTGGCCGGGGAAGGGCTTTCCGGTCAACATATATGTCGGCCTCGCGCCGGTTCCTCAGTATCTGGTGGAACTTGTCCACGTGCTCCTTGATGAACTTGTCGCGGATCGATTTATAAAAGGTGCCGAAATTGGATGAAACGAATTCCTCATTGGCGTTTTTCATGACCATCACCTTGCGGTCCCATATCTCTATGTAATCGGGCTTGGTGTTGATCTTGTTGGTCCACACCAGGTCGTATTCGTTTTCGCCGTATTCGTTCTGCATCTGGGCCTTCCACCGTCTCACCTTCGCGTCGTTGGGATCGTCATAGCCGTCAACCAGCAGGAATGTCTTCCGGTCCTTGATGACCATCAGCGTCTCGTAGGAGTTGTCCTTGGCGACATCGAAAAATTTTTCGACGTGCTGGAACACCACGCGGTCACTGTCATACGAGGAAATTTTCTTTATGTCGATGGGAATGAAGTCGAACTGGCGCGAGAAGAGGCTTATCGTGCATGATATGACAATGACGACGAGCAGGCCGGTTATGAATATCCGTTGTTTTTTTAATTTCATGGCAGCACCATTATATCAGATTTAGATCTAATCCTTATATTTGGATAAAATATCGGTAAATAAGGCGCTTTTCTTGAATAGAATAGACGTATTTCATGGCTAAATAATTAGCGGTACCCAGGCAAAAAAAGGCACCGTGGATTTGAAAAATCTTGACAATAAGCGCCGCGGCGCGGTACATCTTACCATTGATATTGTTGTATCACTTCCCCAAACATCCCTGCATCGCATAATCGGGTATCCGGGAGCGGTTTTTTAAAGACTGCCCGGTTAAGGTGCACGCGGGCCGGTTCAATGAAAAACGCCCCGGGAATGGCTGGATCGGGTGATACAGCCCCCGCTATCTTAAAATAAAGAGGGTTAACCATGAAAAGAACTGCAATTATAGCCATTGCCTTCCTGATAGGCATTACCATGGCCTGCGATACCGCAAAAAAACAGCTGCGCACGGAACAGGAACGGAAGCCCGTTGAAGAACGTGAGTCCCGGATAGAGAAAAAGGAAGCCGGGACCGAAAAAGGCATTCCCTGGAAGGGGGGCAGGTACGTGGGCGAAACAAAGAAGGGCAAGCCCCACGGCAAGGGTATCCTTTATATACTGGATAAAAACGGCAATGTCGTCAAGACCATAGAAGGCGCCTTCGTAAACGGCGAGCCGGTGGGGGAAGTGGTCGTTTCTGAATTTGACTCGAAGGGCAGGCTCATCAGCAAGTATACCGGCACCCTTGATAAAAACGGCGATTTCGACCGGGGGACCCTGGTCACCTACCATGAAAACGGCAAGGTGGCCAGCACCTATACCGGCACCTTCCGGAACAACAGGCCCCACGGCGAAGGCACCCTGAAGACCTATGACGAGCGGGGCGTCCTCAGGAGCGAGTATACGGGCAGTTTTGAAAACGGCAAGCCCGACGGCAAGGGGACCCTCATTACCTACGACAAGGACGGAAAAATGGTTTCCAAGATCGTCGGCACCTTCTACGAGGGAAGGCCCAGCGGCCTGGTCGACGTCTATGCCTACGACAAGGACGGGAGACTGGTGAGCAAGATCACCGGCAAGTATCTCAACGGCACCATCGACGGCGAGGCCACCATTCTTACCTACGACAGGGACGGGAACGTGATCAGCAAGTACACCGGCAAGGTGAAGGACGGCAAGCCCGAGGGCGAGGGTACCCTCGTCACCTATGACAAGAACGGGAAGATGACCGGCAAGTACACCGGCAATTTCCGCAACGGGAAACCGGACGGCGAAGGGAAACTGGTCAAGTACAACAAGGACGGCGCTATAATAGAGGAATATACGGGCACCTTCAGGAACGGCAAGCCCGAGGGCGACGGCGTTCTCGTTGCCTATAACGACAGGGGCGTGATGACGAGCAAGTACGAGGGCAAGTTCAAGGACGGCCTCAGGCACGGCGACGGCACCCTCTACACCTATGACGAGAACGGCAGGCTCATAAAGAAATACGTGGGCGAATTCAGCAACGGCATGCGCGACGGCCAGGGCTCGGAATTTGTCTACAACGAGAAGGGCAAGATAGTCCGCAAGTACCTGGGAATGTACCTCAACGACAAGGAGACCGGCGAGGCCTCGATACTCATCTATGACGACAACGGGGTCCTGGTGTCGCATTATCTCGGCCAGGTCATCGACGGCAAGCCCAACGGCGACGGCACGCTTCTCCTCTACGACAAAGAGGGCAGGCTTAAGTCGAAATACATCGGCCAGTTCTTCGACGGCAAGATGCACGGCGACGGCTCGCTGTTCGTCTACGACGAGAAGGGCAACATCGTGGGCAAGTATTACGCGAACTGGAGCTACGGCGTGATGATGAAGGAAAAAAAGCTGACCGTCGGCGACGGCGACTCCTATACCGGCGACTGGAAGAACGGGCAGAAGCACGGCTTCGGCACCTACATATGGGGAAAGAAGTCGGAATGGTTCGGCGCCAAGTACATCGGCCAGTTCGAGAACGACAGGCAGAACGGGCAGGGCTCCCTCATACTTCCCTCCGGAGACAAATACGTGGGCGAGTTCAAGGAAGGAAAGATACACGGCAAGGGCGTCTGGTTCTACATCGACAGCTCCCGCTACATCGGCCGGTTCAAGAACGGCGAGCGCGACGGCCGGGGCACCAAGATCTGGAACGACGGCATGAAATACGTCAGCGACCTGGACAGCTATTACCACAGCCAGAAGAACGCATTCTGGCCCAACGAGAAAAAATATATCATGAAGGTCTGCCCGGACAAAAACAAGAGCGGAAAGGGGACCTTCGTGTGGGAAGAGGACGAGGAATACGACATGTCGACGGAAGAGAAAAAATAGACAGCCGTCATGTCCAAGAAAGCCAAGGTCATTGCGGCAGGGGCCGTTTTTCTGGTCGTCACCTTGTTCATTTATTGTACGGTGCGGTTCGGCTTTGTCGAGAGGGACCGGATCGGCTCCCTGGTGGTCTCAACCAACGATATCGTCAGGGACTACCATGAGATGGAAAAGCGCCTGACCGGCGAAAACCGCGTCCCTTCCCCTGACGACCTCTCCTCCTTTCTCAAGTTTACGCACAGGAAATACCCGCAGGTCGCCCTCATGGCCGTCACGGACGGCGCACTTTCGCTGCGGCTGTCCAGCAAAAACGACCGTTATATCCGCTCCCCGGAGCTTTTCGAGGCGATATTGAAGGACTTCACCCAGGAAAAATTCAACATCACCAAAACCAATCCCTATGCGGTCCGCTACTACGAGGAGAAATCGGGGGGCGCGCCGGAGCAGCTCAAGTTTTACATCTTTCTCAATAAAATAGGCCCGTACCGCCTCCTGGTGGTCTATCCCCACGCAGTCGCGGGCCCGGTGATAACCAGGTCGGCGCTGGAAGTGGCGCTCCTGACGCTGTTCGTAACAATCATCACCGCGGCGGCCTATATTGCCCTCACGAAGAAGATGGACCCGGGAACGGGCGGCGCCGCCCGCACCATTGACCTGGACATCGAGGGCGGCGCGGCGTCGCGGCGCGGCGGCGCCCCGGGAACCGAAACGGCCAACGTGGCATCCGACGGCCTCGGCGGTTACATCCATGAACTCTTCACCGCCATCCACAGGACCTACGGCACAGACGCGATATCCTTCTATGTCTTTCACTCAAGCGGCAGGCTGGTCAAGACGATGGAGCTCATCGGCGCAACCTTTCTCAGGATCGACTCGGCAAGCTTCGATACCATCGATGTCGCCAACGAGGCGGGTCGCGAGCTCCGCGACGGCGCCACCATGGTGCTCGATGAGGGGCGGAAGATCATCATGCCCCTGGTGTACCATAACACGTTCCTCGGGACGCTTAACCTTGAAAGGCGGGGCGGCTTCCAGGGTGGGGAGATGGGCGAAATCAGGAACGCCATTGCCGGGGTTTTGAAGAATATCCACGATCATATCATGGTCAACGACATGATGACCGACCCTGAAACCGGCCTTAACAGCAAATTATATTACAAACTGAAATACAGCGAGTGCGTGAGGGAATGGAAAGGCAGGGGCAGGGATTTTTCAGTACTGTTCATAGGCCTTTTCCGCGACGCGGTTCAGGTCGGGAACAGCGAAAAAGGCGGAACCATGAAACTGCTGTCGCCGGTGATCGCCAAAATTGTCGGGAATGACGGCTATATATGCCGCCATGACGAATTCCTTGCGGTGATCATGCCGGACGCGACATCACGGAAGGCCGGGGTGCTCAAGAAGCAGCTCGTGAATGTTCTGTCGAAATACCGGATCAGGACCGGCGTCGATGCCTTTGTGCGGATCGAACCCCGGGTCGGGGTTGCATCGACAGATGCCGCCGGACCGGGCGAGGATCCGTCCGCGGTGGCAATGGGACAGGTGGCCGCGTCGTCCGGCTCATGAATGAATCGTGTTCACCGCCTTCGCGGAGCCTGTTCCGCGTGCGTAACGGAGCACCGTTACTTGATTTTTGCTACCGTCAGCCTAAATCTACAAGAAATTATTAATATTTTGTTGACATATAGCCACCAAATAAAAATATATAATTCAGTTAAATAATGGCATTGCCGCCGCCGCATTTTATTTAATCAATACCAAATTTGCCTTAATAAAGATATATTAAAGGAGAAGCTTGGTGAAACGTACAATACTTCTTATTGGAATCCCCTTTATTGTTGTTTTCTATTTTGCTTATGTAATTTCCCAGATGGGATGCAATTATGTAATGGCAAACCATCCTGAGAAATCAGTACCCTTTAACCACCAGACCCACCTGACCAAGTATATGCCGGCAAACGGCATGTCGAAGGATGACTGCGAGACATGTCACGGGTATAATGACAATGGCAGGTTCAAAGGCATCCCGACCGTCGCGGAATGCACGTCGTGCCACGATCCGAACGGTCCAACCAAGAACGCCGGCCCGGAAACCGCCCTCAGAAAGCCGATGCTGAACAAATACAAGAGCACGGACAAGCCGTGGGGCTCCTATGCCAAGCAGCCTGACCTGGTGTACTTCAGCCACAAGGTTGTCATGACGGCGAAATACGAAGACGGCAGGATGAGGGCGCGCTGCGGTTCATGTCATGGAGACAAGGCGAGCACCACCAATACGAAGATGCTGAGCGGAAAGATGCTCATGGGACAATGTATGGATTGCCATACCGCGCTTCAGATCAGCAACGCCTGCGCGGTCTGCCACGACTGATGTCCCGGTAACATGAAACTTGTCAGAGGAGAGAAATAATCCATGAAAAAGATAGAAAGAAAAGATTTCTTGATGATGGGCGGCGGCGCAGTCGTCGGCGGCCTGACAGGATATGTGTTCTCCGGGGCCCCCTTCCTCGGCCTGCAGTGGCTGGTCGAATGGACCCAGGACCAGCTCGTTCCGGCCTCCGGCAGTGAGGCATATCTGAAGACCATCTGCGAGGCCTGCCGTGAAAAATGCGAGATGTCGATACGCATGATCGGCGACCGGGCGGTGAAGATCGAGTCATCCAACAGCGGGTGCCCCTTCAGCCAGAACGCCCTCCAGCTGCTCTACCACTCCGAGCGTATCGATGCGCCGCTGAAGCGCACCGGCAAGAAGGGAACGGTGAAACCCTCCGCCTTCGAAAAAGTCTCATGGGAAGAGGCCCTGACGGCCGTATCGAAACAGATGAACAAGCTGATCGGCGCGAAGAAGGGCGGTCTCATAGCCGGCATCAGCAAGAACGACGACCTTTCCGCCGCGCTCCTTGGCCGTCTGATCAAGTCAGCCGGCAGCGGCAACGCCTTTTTCGAGCCTTCGCTGACCGCTCTTTCGACGTCGGCGCTGGGAGGTTATGTTGATTACGATTTCAGCAATGCTGACTATGTGTTGAGCTTCGGCGCCCGCCTCTTTGAAGGCTGGGGAGCGGCCTGCGCCATGAACAAGGCCCTGGTGGACATGAAACAGAAAGGAACCAGGCTGGTACAGGCCGACGCGGTCTGCACCCGGACGGCATCCATGGCTGACCAGTGGCTCCCGATCAAGCCGGGCACCGAACTGATCCTGGCGATGGGCATAGCCAACTGCCTTAAAAAGAAGGGACGCGCGGCCGGCGGCGGCGACTGGATGGCCATAGTTGACCAGTATACCCCGGACAAGGTCGCAACCCTCACCGGCCTCAAGGCAAAGCAGATCGAAGATGTGGCAAACGCCTTTGCCGGCGCCAGGAACCCGATAGCGGTCGGCGGCCGCGGAGGCGCGGGCGTTTCCTCCTCCTCGGCGGAACTTATGGCGGTGTACGCGCTGAACGCGATGGTCGGCAGCCGCGGGGCCCAGCTGAAAAAGAGCCAGGGCCTGGGCGAGCCGGCCCTTTCGGCGGACGCGGCGGCCGTCCTGAAAGACGCTAAAAAGTACGCCGGTCTTGACGATTTCATCAAGAACGGCAAGTTTGAAATGCTCTTTATAAACGGTTCTGATCCTGTTTACAAGAGCGTATACGGCGCGGACCTGGCAGCCAAGATGGAGAGCGCCTTTGTCGTTGGCATCATGCCTCTCCTGAACGATTCGGCAATGTACGCGGATTACATTTTCCCTTCACTGAGCTTCCTCGAGTCCGAGAGCGCGGCCGGCGCGGCCCCGGTGAAGGCGTATGAAAAAGCGATTCATGCGGGCGACGCCATCATCAAACTGGCCCAGAAGGTCGACGGCGCCAGGGACAACTTCAAATGGAACAGCTACGTGGACCTGGTCAAGGTTTACGGCGGGGCCGTCGGCGCCGGCGCGGTGAATTACAATGCCAAAGTCCTCAAAGACACCCTCGCCGCCCTGGAAAAAACCCTCAAGACAACGGAGAAGTTCCCCCTCACCCTGGTCCCGACGGAGCTTACCTTCGTGGGCGACGGCGACGGAATGGCTTTTCCCTATGTGCTCAAGGCCATCGACGACAAAACCTTCTCGCTGGGCAAGCTCTGGGTGCAGATAAACCGTGAAACTGCTGACAAGAACGGCGTCAGCGAAGGCGAACGGATTGATATTGAATCATCGCGGGGCGAGATCGGCAGCGTCAGGGCCCACCTCACCGACACCGTGGCGCCGGATGCGATAGCGATTCCCCTGGGATTCGGCCACAGGGCGTACACCAAGTATGCCAGAAAGAAAGGCGTGAATCCCAAGGAAATCATGGCGAATGACATCGATCCCCTGACCGGGGCCGCGAACTGGTGGCTCACCAGGGTCAAAATCAGCTAAGAGGTGGATACCAATATGAAAATGAAAAGAAGATGGGGAATGGCAATAGATCTGGACAAGTGCACGGGCTGCGGCACCTGCGCCATCGCCTGTTCTCAGGAGAATAACATGCCGGTTTTCGAGGATGATTCCGACCTGCCCAAGCGCGTTCAATTCCTCGATCTGATGAAGGTCACCAACGACCGGGACGCCAAGTATCCCAATGTGGAAGTCTGCTATATTCCGAAAATGTGCCAGCAGTGCGAAGGGAACGATCCCAAGAACCCGAAACCGCCCTGCGTGTCTGTGTGTCCCGTCGTGGCGACCGATGTCGGCGATGACGGTGTTGTCAGCCAGGTCTGGTCCCGGTGCATCGGCTGCCGGTACTGCCAGGCGTCATGCCCCTACGAGGCGCGGGCCTTCAACTGGTGGAAGCCGAGATACGACGGTTCCTTCGAGAAGTCGCTCAATACCGACGTGTCTGTCGCTTCCCGCGGTACCATTGTCAAGTGCCAGTTCTGCACCCACATCTGGAAACGCGAGCGCGACAAGGCCGTGGCGAAGGGCGAGCTTGACATCAACGCCGTGACCTATACCCCGGCCTGCGTGGCGTCTTGCCCGACCAAGGCGATGGTTTTCGGCGACCTCAATGATTCGAACTCCGAGATCAGCCAGCTCCTTGAAAAGGAAAAGAAACGCAAGTTCCGTCTCGTCCACACCATCGACGACAAGGATGAGAAGACGAAAGAAAAGATGATGCATGTTAAGCAATTCCCGAATCCCAAGGTCTACTATCTCACCAGCAAGGCCTGGATCAAGGAAATGATGAAATTTAAATAGACTCCGATATCCTGGTAAAGGAGAAGCACTGTGAATAAACTAATAGGTTATATCAAACAATACATCGAGTTCGTCAAAAAGGAATGGAACGGATATTCCAGGAACGTGAAGATTGCCCTGTACGTCATGCTGTTCTTTACGGCCGGATTCTTCATCTTCGCCATTCAGATCCTTTTCTGGGGATTGGGCTACACCGACATGAGCAACATGTATCCTTTCGGCCAGTGGATCATCGGGGACCTGGGGCTGGTCGGTCTGGGAGGCGGCGCCTTTACGACCGGTTTTCTGCTCTATGTCTTCAGGAACGAGAAGCTGGAGCCGATGATCAGCTCAACGGTGCTGATCGGCTTCCTCTGCTACCTTTTCACCTTTGTCTTCCTTGTTTTTGACATCGGCCAGCCGATCAGGGCGTGGTTCATCTATACGTACCCGAACTGGGGACCCGGCCTGATGCCCGCTTCGATGCTTACCGAAGTAGCGTGGTGCCTCACCTTTTACTTCCTGATCCTCTGCGTTGAATTGACGCCGGTGGTGCTGAAGCACAAGATTTTAGATGCGATACCGGTCCTTCATTATATCGGGCATTATCTCCACCGGCTGATGTGGATCTTCGCGGCCGCCGGAACCTTCCTGTCGTTCTTTCACCAGGGATCCCTGGGAGGCGGAATGTGGGACATCATGTACGGCAAGGCCTCGTGGTTTCGCGGACATCATTTTTATTTTTTCACGGTCATCATTCTGGCGACCGCGGGCGGCACCTCCTTCATGACGCTGTGCGCGTATGTGGCCGGCAAGGTCATGAAAAAGGAAGTGCTTCCCAGGGAAACGTTCATGTCGATTGCCAAGGTTTCCGGCATCATGTTCGTTGTGTATTTGATAGCCCGTTTGGCCGATGTTATCCTCATGGCAAAGAAATGGGTTCCCCTCTTTGACAGGACCTATATTTCAAACCTGGGCGGCTACTACGGCCTCTGGATGATAATACTCGAGTTCATCTTCATCGCCGGCGCCGTCGTGCTTCTCTTGGTGCCGAAATTCCGCGAGGACGAGAAGATGTACCGCTACGGCATAATCAGCGGCGTCATGGCCATGGTCACCACCAAGCTCCATGTTGTCCTGAACGGTTCGTCAGTGCCCAATTTCCCCTGGAAGGGTTTTATTGGATATAATCCGACGATCCAGGAATGGTTCATAATGCTGGGCGGCCTCGCCATCATGGCAATGATTTACATGTGGTTTGCCAAATATACGCCACTCTTCCCTCATGCTGACAGCCACCACCATCATGAAGGCGATGCCCACGCTGTGGAATAAGCGGAAAAATAACGTTCGAATAATGGAAAGCGGCAGCAACAGTTGCCGCTTTTTTTTGTACACTGATGAAATGATCACGTGATCTGTCTTCATGATAATCGAAAAAATACCGGCTGGACGGTATGCAATCTATTATCGCTGTGCCTCCGTAATGATATATCACAAACCTGTGCCTATACCTGTACTGGAACTCAATGTAATGGATTACCCTCATTGTGGCACAGGTAATAATAAGTTGCACTTAATGCTTGACAATATTACGATAATGTAATCGAAGTATTTAAAATCATCACAATTCGGTAATGCATGGTTCATACCCACGTAGAACAGTTCGGCGATATAGCGGTCATACATATAGAGGGCATTTTCAACATTGACAGCCTTACCAAGGTTGAATACGTGTGGATGGCCCAGATAAGAAAAATGCCGCGCGTTATCGCGATCAACTGCCAGAAGCTTGAATCCCTTGATTCGTCGGCAATCGGATTCATCGTAAAGTTTTTCAATTACGCCATGGGACAGGGGATAATGCTTGTCTTTTACGATCTAAACCCGCTGCTGCAGAAGCTCTTCGCCACGGCGAAGCTTGACCGCTATTTCAATATCACGTCGCGGTCTGATTTTGAAAACCGCTACGTCCTCCAGTCGGCTCCTTCAATGTACGAATCTTTTGAAGTCGTGTAAACAGTCACGGCCGGGCCTCTGTTTCGTGCTTTTATTCAAAGGAATGATTGTTGTTTTTTTATCAGCCGGCGATGGCTGTTACTGGATTATGCCCAGGTCATGGCCGCACTTTGCGCAGGCGCCGTTCTTGAGATGCTCTATCCTGGTGAAGTAGCCGGTCCTGCCGATGACGGTCGTCCCGCAGGAGGGGCAGTGCGTGTCATGGCCCCGCTCATTCGAAGAGACGTTGCCGCAGTAGACAAAGCTTAGTTTTTTTTCAGCTTCTTCATGGACCTTCATCATGAAGGAAACGTCAGTGGCGTGCCTGTCATACTGATAATTGGGGTAATAGCGGGATATGTGCCAGGGGATGTTTTTGTCCACCGATACGATAAAATCGATGATGTCCTTCATTTCATCCATGTCGTCGTTGATGCCGGTGACCACGAGGGTCGTCAGCTCGATGTGGCATCCCCGCTCACGGGCGAGCCGTATCGTCGCGAGCACATCGGGCAGCCTCGCTTTCTGGACCTTTTTCATGGTCTCTTCGCGGAAGGTCTTGAGGTCGATGTTCATGGCGTCGATGACGCCGAGGAGCTGTTCAAGGGGCTCCCTGTTGATAAAACCGTTGGTCACCATGACGTTGGCGAGCTTTTTCTCCCTTGCCATCACGGCGGTGTCGTATACGTATTCAAACCAGATGATGGGCTCCGAATAGGTGTAGGCGATGCCGATCGATCCTTCGCGGACCGCCGCGGAAACGACGTCCGATGATGAATAGAGGGAGGTGCGGGCCGCCTGGTCCTGGGATATGTGCCAGTTCTGGCAGTAGGGGCATTTCATGTTGCATCCCCGGGTGCCGATGGAAAGAATGCTGCTGCCGGGATGGAAATGATACAGGGGCTTTTTTTCTATGGGGTCCATGGCCAGGGAGGTGAGGCGGCCGTAGATTTCTGTGACGAGGATGCCGCCGCTGTTTTTCCTTGCGCCGCATATCCCGTGTTTCCCGTCTTTAATGAGGCAGTTGTGGGGGCACAATCTGCACCGGACGTTGCCGCCGTCCAGTTTTTCGTAATATGCGGCTTCGTGTGCGTTCATGACGCCTCTGCCTGATGCTACGCCTGTGCAGCTTCTCCGCCTGCTGATTCTCTTGCCGCGTCTTTTTCGTCGGATTTTTTGCCGTCGCCTTTGATCATTTCGCAGGTCCCTTCAAAAACGACGCCGTCGGCGATCTGCAGTTTCGCAGTGCGAATATTGCCGTACAACTTGCCGGTGCCGTGTATTTCCAGCCGCGACACCGCCTCGATGTTGCCATATACGGTCCCCTGGAGGATGACCGTTTTGGCCTTGATGTTGGCCTTGACCACGGCCCCCTCTCCGACGACGAGGAAGCCCCCCGACACGATCTCGCCCTCGAAGTAACCGTTGATCTGGAGCGATTTCTTGAAGGAGAGGTCTCCGAAAAACTCGGTGTCCTTGCTGAAGACCGTGGTGACCATGCCGATATCGTATACCGGGTTCTTGTTTATCTGGATTACCTTTTTTGTCATTGCCGTGTCCTATTTCGTCGTCATTGTGAAAACGCCGTCCCAGTTTTCCGCCGGGGGGCTCTCCTTGAACGTTCGGGAGCGCTGCAGGTACAGTTCCGACGGCCCGTCTTCGGGCTGGATACTCAGCGCCTTCTCGAACGCCCGGATCGCTTCGTCCCACTTTCTCTGCTTGTACGCGGTAAGCCCCAGGTTGTAGAATTTCAGCATTTCCTCGGTTTCTTTTGTGATCATGGCGGTCTTCCTCCACCCGGTTTCATCGCCCAAATCAAATATAATTCCGCCGCGAATAATTACAACTTAATTTTTTGAAAAAAACGGCGGCAAGTCCCCCGCCGTATTTTCTGCCCGGGAACCGTCAGTATTTTCTGAAAAGCAGAAAATCGGAAAGCTCGAACAGTATGGTTCTGAAGGGCGATTCGGGAAATCCTTTCAGGATGTCCCGCGCAGCGTTGATATAGTCGGCGGCGCAGCGGATCGCGAAGTCGATTGAGCCCGCGTCAACCAGGCGCTTCTTGATCGCTTGCCATCCTTCGGGTGTCGGTGTTTCGATATAGCGCTTCAGACTGTCCAGGTCTCCGCTTCCCCCTTCTTCGATCAGGTGAAGGTAGGGGAGTGTTATTTTCCCGTCCTTGAAATCGCTTCCGACGTCCTTCCCGACCTCTTCGGAGGCCTGCATGATGTCCAGGGTGTCGTCGATGATCTGGAAGGCGAAGCCGAGGTTGAGGCCGAAGCGGTACAATGATTCGCGTTCCTCTTCCGGAAGGCCTGATTTCGTTGCGCCAAGCCTGGTGCATGACGCCATGAAGCGCGCCGTTTTCAGCTCGATGATGGTCATGTAATGTTCGCGGCGGGCCTTGCTGAGGTCGGCGTATTCAAGCTGGCACAGCTCGCCCATGACCATGTCCTTGGTTCCCGCAACCATGAGGGGGAATAGTGCCGGATTGCCGTCCTGTATGGCGGTGTTCAGCGCCACCGAGTACATGAAGTCGCCCACCAGGACGGCAACCTTGTTTCCCCATTTCTTGGGAACGGTGATGTTTCCTCTGCGGAACAATGACTGGTCAATGATGTCGTCGTGGATCAGGGACGAGGCGTGCACGATTTCCGTGGCGGCGGCGAGCTCTATGATCCCCTCGGGGATTTCGCCCCGCAGGCCGCTGGAGAGGATGACCAGGGAGGCCCGTATCCTCTTGCCGCCGCTCAAGAAGAGGTGGGTGGCGCTCGCGTCTATTATCGGGATGCCGGTCTTCAGGCGTTTTTGAATTTCTTCATCGACCCTCCTGAGATGGCCATCCAGGGGCGCGAGTATTTCTTTTAGATCTTTGTCCATGCCCGGTATCGGTATCAGTCAAAGGTGGAGAGGCATTCGCGCTGGGATTCGTATATTTCGAATACTTTGTCGAGCATGGTTGTTTCGAAGAGCCGGAGCAGGTTGTCATTGACGATGACCAGCTTGATGTCGCCTTCATTGTCCTTGATTCTCCGTTTTATGGCCACCAGGACGCCCAGGGCCGAACTGCATATATGCTTCACGTCCATCATGTCGATGCAGATATTGTTTTTCCCCTTGTCGAGGCAATCTTGAAGGAGGGATTCAAGCTCTTCGGATCCTTCCTGGTCGATTCTTCCTTCTAAAATCAGAATTTCAACATTGTCCGTTGATTTTCTCTTCATGTTGTCTACTCCATGCGGTAATGGTAATGATTGTTGGATCTGCAACCATATAGTATTCTGATGCCCACCGGGATTTTCATCTTTATACCGGCATTATGCCGGGGTCAATAATTATATTAGCCGAAGGGCCATTGTAGGAGAAAATTTAAAACTTTTCAAGCCTTTTTATGTCCGTCCTTGCAATAGTGAGGGAAAACACCCTCTCAACCCCTGACAGGCGCAGCTGGCGCGCGCATTCATTCAGGGTTGCCCCGGTTGTGCAGACGTCGTCGACAATCAGCGCGTTTTTGACGTCCCGGATGCCGGATCCGACAGCTTCATACCTGCCCAGGGAGTGGATGAAGCGGTCCCGAAGGCCAAGTTTGCGCTGGGTGCCGGCGCCGCGCTTCTCCCGCAACAGCCTGCGGCAGGGGATGCCGGTCTTTTTTGATATGAACCGTGATATCAATTCCGACTGGTTGAATCCGCGTTCCCACTGTTTCCTGCCGTTCATGGGGACCCAGGTGATGACATCGGCCTCAATGGCGTTGCGGACGAGCCCGTGAAGGGCGAGGGACCCCAGCGCGGCGTAAAGGGCCCGGATCTTTCCGAATTTCATTTTGCAAATGAGGTTTTTCACGGTGCCGGCGTATTCTGAAATGGTGATATTTTTTGTGATATACCAGTGACGATCGGCGCACAGGCGGCACCGCGGTCCGTCCTGGGGGGCCGAGCACACCGGGCAGGCGTTATCAATAATGGTTATCCGCTCGGCGCAGCTGCGGCACAGGGAATGGCTCTCCCGGCTCACCGGATCGCCGCACCCGGCGCAGCGGGATGGAAACAATATGTCCGGGAGCAGGCCAAGCATGCGTTACCGGTACCGGGTCGGGTCGGGGACGCCTGCCTCGATGAACCCGTTTTTCCTGATGATGCAGCTGTCGCAGGCGCCGCAGGCAAGGCCCCCGGGGGCGGGATCATAACAGCTGTGGGTCAATGAATAATCAACGCCGAGGCGCGCGCCGGCGCGGATGATCTCGGCCTTGCTCATGGCGATGATGGGGGTTTCGATGACGATCCGCCCGCCCCTTGCCCCCGCCCTGGTGCCGCGGTCGGCCATTGCCTGGAAGGCCTCGAAGAATTCGGGACGGCAGTCGGGGTAGCCGCTGTAGTCGACGGCCGTGGCCCCGATGAATATGCGGGCGGCCCCGGCAGACTCCGCGTAGGCGAGGGCGTATGACAGGAAGAGGATGTTGCGGGCCGGCACATAGGTGTCGGGGATGTCGCCGGGCAGTCCCGGCTCCCCGTTTTTGCGGACCTCCATGTCCCCGTCGGTCAGCGCTGATCTGAAAATGCCGGCCTGTATGTCGATGACCGCGTGCCGCGCGATCCCGAAAGACCGGGCCAGTTTTTCCGCGGAGTTGACCTCGATATCATGCTTCTGGCCGTAGCGGAACGTAAGGGCGTGAAGACTGAAGCCCCGGTCTATGGCGATCGCCGCCGTCGTGGCTGAATCGATGCCGCCGCTTAACAGAATGACAGCCCTGTTTTCCATGTGACCCCTCCGTAGAACACCCCTGCCCCCCTGAGGGGGCATGTATTAAGTTACCCTTCGAGCGCAGTGAAACAATCCTGTTCTTGCCATGAACGAATATGTGATCTCATGAAAAATTTTTCAATCAATATAAAGATCGGGGTATTGCTTCACTCCTTATTAAGAAGGCTTTGTATGTAGTCATTCGTGCCCCCTCAGGGTGACAGGGGGGGGGGCGAAAGCTCGCGATGACAGGACCATGTATTTTTGGATATTCGCAGCCTGCCGAATCCGAAAGCCTGCTGATACCGTATGATACTGCTATTCGCGCTGCAACAAAAAAAGCAAATCAATGGAGCCAGGGGCGCGGATCAAAGGGACGACGTTTCCTGAAGGGCCGCGCCAGCCGTCCGGCCAGGGACGGCCTGTTGTCCTTAACCAGGCCGGCAAGGTGGATGATAATGTCGCCTATCGGCTTTTTCAGGAGTTTTTGGGGATCCGTGACCTCGCAGGGCCTGTTGGGGGCCTCCTGGTAGAGCCGGTAGATCTCCTTTTTTTTCCATGGAAAGCTCTGCTGGCGCAGCACGTTGGGGATCAATGCCATGACGGGGGGCTCGAACAGGAACTCGTACCCCGTGGCGTCAATGAATTTGATGAAACGGTCGTATGGCTGCCTGCAGCGCAGCAGCAGGTGCTTGAGCTGCGCCATGTCCCGGGCGCTGTAAAGATCTTCATCGTCGATGATGATGACCGGGAACACGATGGTCCGGCGGCACATGTCGAGAAAATATGTATTGAATTTCATGGGTTCTCTCCCGTGTGAAAGTCGCCGGGCATTATGCCCGCCTGTGATGGGTAAACGGACGGGACGCAAGATAGTTAAAAATTTTTCCCGATCATGCGCGATTCTGGAATTTTTTAAGAAGGGTGACCTGGTTGCCTTTCTCGTTGAAGGTGATGGAGTCGAAAATTGTCTTTGCAAGGGAAATGCCCCTCCCATGGGCCAGGAGCAGCTCGTTGGCGTCCTGGAAATGGTTTCGGAGCAGGGCCGCGTGGTCGAAGCCGTCCCCTTCGTCCGTGATGCGGTATACGACCTTCACCGGGTTCAGGGAGTATTCAATCTGGACCCTGCGGTCCCGGTAGCGCGGGTCCAAGCGGCGCGCGGCGATCAGGGCGAAATAAGAATCGTTCATTATGGCCTCAGATTTTTCCTCGAACGAAACGTTCAGGTTGCCGTGCTCGATGGCGTTGATGACCAGTTCCCGGAGGGCTATGCGGATCAGGTGAACCTGCTTGATGTCGATGAATTTTTTCAGGTTGCGCGTTACCCGCTGGGTGACGTCTTCGGCGGCCATGATGTAGTTGCTGATGTAGAAGTTCTGCTGTTCGCTGTCGAAGAAGGGGATGAGCACGTCCTCCTCGATGCTCGTCGCCTTGCCGAGTATCTCGTTTTTCCCTTCGATGTTCACGTGTTCCATGCGCACCTGCATTTCCTTCGGCTCGGCGATGATGGTGGATTTGAACATGATCTTGAAGCTGAGGGGCTCCCGCTTCACCAGCAGCTCCGCGAGTTTTTCCCTGACCAGGTTCTTGCTGATCTTCGCCGCGTCCGTTTCATCGTATATGAGGTCGAGGAAGTTCATGGAGACGATCGAACCGGGATTCACCTTGAGGTGGGTCATGATGGCGTTGTTTGCGGTGATGAAATTCCACTTTTCATCGAGGGAAAATATGATGTCGCTGGAGCCCTCGACCAGGAGCTTGTATTTTTCCTGGGCCTCGATCGTCGCCAGCTGGGCCTGCTTCTTTTCCTGGTTGATGATGTTGATCCGGTCCGCCAGGGCGACCGAAAGGAGCGTGACCTCGATGGCGGAACCGATCTGGTTCGCGTATTCGGTGATGAATATGACCGGGATGATGCTGAGCTTGTTCAGCGCTATGAGGACCAGGCCACAGAGGAAGAAAAGCCAGGCAATGATGAAGAAACGCGCCGGCCGGTAGCCGCGCGCCATCGATACCAGGGCCGATGCTATGATGACAACGGCGGCAAGGACCATCAGCTTCATGGCGGATTCTATGGCCGTCAGATAGTCGCCGAAGACCGAATAGATCATCGTGCCGGCGCCGATGACCATGACGCCCGCGAGGAGCCAGAACATGGTCCGGGCCTTCTCCCACACGTGGAGAAAGCTCTGGGTGAAGACGGCCATGAAGAAGATGGCGAGGCCTATGAGGAACGGGAGGCTTATGTTGTGCCACTGCGGAAAATCCGGCCACAGGTATTCGAATGCCATGCCGTTATACGCCATCTGCACAAGTCCGTAGGACGCGATATAGATGACATAGAGGAGATAGCTTTTATCCTTTATGAAGAAGAAGAGTATGAGATTGTAGAACATCATGACCATGATTATGCCGTAGTAAATTCCAAGGAGGAGCTTTTCGCGTATCGCCTTCTCGGCAAAGGCCTCCGGGGCCCACAGCGTGAGGGAGAATTGCTTTGAGCATGATCCGGCAAAGCGAAGATACACGGTCATGCTTGCGCCCTTCGGGACCGGTATGGAAAAGACGAAGTTCCGGTACAGGAGCTCGCGCCGGGCAAACTTGTAACTGTCGCCGGTCTGCTTCCGGACATAGGCGCCGCCGGCATCCTTGTAGTAGACTTCAAACACGTCCATGTGGGGGTATTCAAGTTCGAGAAACCACCGGTCGTCGCGTGGCAGGTCGTTACGAAGGTCGAACCGGGCCCAGTAGGAACTGCTGTTGAATCCGAAGCTGGGGAATTCAGTCGTGCAGGGGACGTAGCGCGCGGCGTTTTCCGGCGAAGATGCTTCGCGGATGGTCATGGCCCCCGTTTTGTCCTCGAGGATGGACATGTGGAGGCCCAGCGGGATCCTGCTGTTCTCGGCGTCCAGCGTTATGCACCGGGGGTCGGTCGGTTTTTGCCGCGGCGCCGCGCCGGCGGACGAGACCGGTGCGACAGCGAAAAGCATAACGAGCACCATGCCGGTCACGAATCGTTTCATACGGTCATTTGATGTTGAAAAATTTTGTAATATGCAGTATTTCAAAAGTCTTTTTTATGAAGGGGGAAAGGTTGACGAGGGTTAATTTTTTTTTGTTTTCATTCATGTAATTGTTGAATTCAACGAGCATGGCAATGACCGTGGAGTCAAGGGAACTCACATTGATGAAGTCCAGAACCATCTCTTTGTCATATTGATGAGCGGCTTCGAGAAGAAGCTTGAGCAATTCAGTCGAATTATGAATTGTCAGAAGCTTCATGGCAATGGTAATAGTAACAGCACCGTTTACCGCAATGGAAATCACGCGCCATTCCTCCCCCAAACATACTATGTAACATCAGAGAGTATGCCTGAAATCAAGACATTTTTCCTGGACCAGCCCAAAAAACTTTTACGTGACCGCGACATTGCGGTCCGACCGGCGCGAAAGGACCGGCGCGATGAGACATACATCGGGCCCGATATTTATTGGCCCGTGATCATTTTTTTAATTGAAAATTAGCGCAATGTTTCCATAATGATTTGCAAAGGCGTGGCCGGTTTCATCTGAAGGCGAGGTTTTCCGACCTCGCCTTCATGACTCAGCATGGAGGAGTTTGACGTGGACAGGGAGAGGATAAAAAAGGCCGTCATCGAGATACTGCTCGCCATCGGCGAGGACCCGAAACGGAGCGGGCTTGAGGAAACGCCTGACCGCGTGGCCCGCATGTACGAGGATATTTTCGGCGGCGACAGGCAGGACGTTGCCGAAGTGCTCGGCAGGGCCCATGAGCTCGAGCATGATGAAATGGTGATCGTCAAGGACATCCACTTCCACACCATGTGCGAGCACCACATGCTTCCCTTTTTCGGCGTCTGCCATATCGCGTACATACCGGACAACAAGAGGATAGTCGGCATCAGCAAGCTGGCCCGCATCGTCGACATCTTCAGCAAGCGGCTGCAGGTGCAGGAGCACTTCACCACGGAGATCGCCGATGCCATCATGAAGCACGTCAGGCCGAAGGGCGTGGCCGTCGTGGTCAAGGCGCGGCACATGTGCATGGAGATGCGCGGCGTGCGGAAGCCCGGCGCCAGCACCATAACATCGGTGGTGCGGGGTATCTTCAGGAGCGACATACGGACCAGGGAAGAATTTCTCAGGCTTATAGATTGAATTAATCTTGACATTTAGCTCAGGGGACATAATACTTATTTGATACCGGGAGGCTGTTTTCGTCCTCCCGCTCTGCAACGGGAAAGCACGGGATGAAAAAAGTCAAGATCGCGGTACTCGTCTCCGGGTCCGGCACCAATCTCCAGTCCATACTGGACAAGGCGGAATCGGGCTGGCTGCCGGTCGAGGTCGCCTGCGTCATATCCGACAGGGAAAAGGCCTACGGATTGGAGCGTGCGCGCACGCACGGGGTCCCCGCGTATTTCGTCGACCGCAGGCGGTATGCCCTGCGGGAGGAGCACGAGGAGGCCATCATGGCGATCCTCAAAAAACATGACGTTGAACTGCTGGTGCTGGCCGGCTACATGCGTCTGATCACCTCCCGTATGATCGGCCCGTACCGGAACCGGATTATCAACATACATCCCGCCCTGTTGCCGAGCTTTCCGGGGACGGACGGATACGGCGACGCGTGGCGGTACGGGGTGAAGGTCAGCGGGTGCACCGTGCATTTCGTGGATGAAGGATGCGACACGGGTCCCATTATCCTTCAGAGGGCCAACCCGATTGAGGAGGGGGAATCCTTTGAAAGTTTTCATGAGCGTGGTCTCAAGATAGAGCATCAGGTCCTGCCCGAGGCGATCAAGCTGTACTGTGAGGGGAGACTGAAGGTCGAGGGCAGAAGGGTAAAAATTCTGGGTAAGGAGTGAGATATGGAAAAAGGTTTTGAAGCGCTGGCGCAAATGCAATATCCAGGCCGTATCATCATAATCGGGAAAAGCCCGGCAGGGGACGATGCCGTTCTTTACGCCGTCACGGGAAGGAGCCCTTCGAGCCAGGCGCGGAAGTTCGAAAAGGAAAAGAAGACGGTGTTCGTCAAGCCCACGGACGAAAAGACGCTGCAGTCGGGGAACCCGGACCTCCTGGTCTATCCGGCAATCATCGTCGGCAAGTTCAAGTGGATCGCTGTGAGCAACGGGAAGCAGACCCCTGACATCGCCGCGCAGTTCAAGAAGGGCATGACCCCCGTCGCCGCCCTCGGCAACGCGCTGCGGCAGTGGGACTTCGAGCCGGACGCGCCGAACCACACCCCCCGCATCAGCGGTTGCGTCATCGACGACGCCGCGCTTTCCATCGTCAAGCGCGCTCCCGACGGCACGGTGCTCCGGGTGTATTTCGAGGTGCCGAAGGCCGCGGGCAAGGGGAAGCTCATCGCCACCTACACCGGCGTCAACACTGACCCGCTCCCCGTTTTCGCGGGCGAGCCGCTTGATGTCGAGATCCCTTACGCTTCCGCCAAGGAAGCGGCGGCGGCGCTGTACAAGGCCCTGGCGCCGGAAAAGGGGAAGGACGATTACCGCGTGGCCGTTGCCGCCGTGTACCGGGATTCGGCGGGCAAGATAAAATTCGTCATAAAGAACAGAAACAAGTAGGACGTGCCGCAAAAAGAAGGCGCGGTCTCGAGACCGCGCCTTCCGCCTGATTTTCCGCGCATTTTTCTTGACACGCGGCGTCGGTGCCGCTTTTATCGCATGATAGTCCGTTTTTCCCCGATGCGCATCAATAACTTGACACATGGAGCGACAGCATGGCAACAGACGTATCATCATTCAAAGACGCGTATAAAAAAGCGATACAAAGCGATTTCCCCGAAGAGGCAATGATCGTCATCGGGGACAGGAAGATCCCCCTCAAGAAAGTGGGCATCCAGCTGCGCTACGGGACAAACCCGCACCAGCCCTTTATTGCCTACGCGCCGGTCAACAATCCGTCCCTATCGGTGGGCAATCTCGATATCCTGAAAGGAGGCAAGGAAGGCCTGTCGCTGACCAACCTCCAGGACATGAGCCAGGCCCTGAACATCCTCAAGTTCTTCGGCAAGCCTGCCTGCACCGTGATGAAACATGTCAACCCCTGCGGCTTCAAGGTCGACACGAAGGGCGAGCAGCTCTCGGAGATCTATCGCATCGCGCGGGCCTGCGACGAGCGGAGCGCCTTCGGGTCCATCATCGGCTTCAACCGGAAGGTGGACGCCCCCACGGCCGAGGCGGTGATGGAAACCTTCGTCGAGGGCATCATCGCCCCTGATTACGACGAGGACGCCCTGGCCATCCTCCGGCGGAACGAGGGGACGAAGAAGCTCAACAACGCCATCAGGGTCGCGAAGGTTTCCAACATGGACCGGATGCCCAGGTTCGTGGGCGACGACGTTGAAGGATACTACAACATCCGCAACCTGGTCGACGGCTCCATCACCCTCGAGGTCCCGTATTTGACCCGGATCCGTTCCGCGGCGGACTTTATCGTCGACCCCATGATCCCGAACTCCGACCCTGCGAAGAACGGCGGAAAGGATTACGTCGTGCAGCGGAAGCCGTCGGCAAAGGAGCTCGATGACTGCCTCACGGCATGGTATGTGAACATCAATGTCAGGTCCAACGGCATCGTGTTCGTGAAGGACGGCGCCGCCATATCGGTGGGGACCGGCGAACAGGAGCGTGTCGGCGCCGTGGAACAGGCCATAGACAAGGCGCTGAAGAAGGGGCACAGCCTCAGGGGGGCGGTCATGTCATCGGACGCTTTCTTCCCCCAGCGCGACAGCATCGATACGGTGGCACAAGAGGGAGTGACCGCCGTCGTGTGGCCGGCGGGTTCGATGAATGACGCCCTGGTCATCGAGGCCGCCAACGAGCATTCCATAGCCCTTATGGCGACGCTGGAGCGGTGCTTCCTGCATATTTAAGTTTTCCGGAGCATTCACGCCCGGTGGAGGGAGGATCATGGTATCTTCCGCCGGGCAAACACTCCCCAATTTTTCTTCAGACTTCATCCGCGCCCATTTTTTTATTAATCACTTGATTTCATATGCGGCCGCGGTAGTATAGATTCTTTGCGGGGGGTGATAATTTGAATGGTGCGCGCATTCTGGTCGTAGAAGATGACGCCGTGTCAGGCAGATATCTTCAAAAGACGCTGATGGATCAGGGATATGATGTGCCGGAGATCATCATGTCGGGAGAGGAGCTTGTGGAAAAGATCCACGCCCTCAATCCCGACTGCATCATCATGGACATCAAGCTCCAGGGCTCCAGCGACGGCATAGACACGGTCCGGGAGATCCTCTCCCGTTATGATGTGCCCGTCATCTACATGACCGCCCACATCGACCCGGACACGGTCAGGAGGGCGAAACTGACCAAACCGTACGGGTATCTCGTGAAGCCGGTCAATGTCAGCGAGCTGATGATCACCATCGACTTCACGCTGTACCGCCACCAGATGGAAAAAAAGCTGAAGAAGACCGAGGAGCGCTACCGCGCGGTCGTGGAGACGATTCCCCTCATGATCTGCCGTTTTCTCCCCGGGGACTATGTCATAACCTTTGTCAACGACGAGTATTGCCGCTATTTCAGTATCGGCCGGGAGGATATTGTCGGAACCAGTTTCCGGGATCAACTCCCGGTCCATGAGCGCCGGGAGATAGAGGAACGCCTGGGGTCCCTGACTCCCGGGCAGCCGATTCTGACCTATGAGCATGGGAGTTCGGGTCCCTCGGGCCAGCGTTGGCAGCACTGGACGATGCAGGCCCTTTTCGACGAGCATGGCAACCTCGCGGAGTACCAGGCCATCGGGAAGGACACAACTGACAGCGTGCATGCCAAGGAGGCGATCCGGCTGTCTGAAGAGAAGTTTTCGAAGGCCTTTCATTCAAGTCCGGCCGGCATGGCCATCGTCATGATGGGCGACGGGACCTTCGTTGACGTTAATGATTGCTTCGCCCGGATCAGCGGCTTCAGCCGGGACGATCTCGTGGGAACATCGATAAGCTCGTTTGTCAACTATGCCGTGCAGGAAGACAGGGAGAATATCTCCGATGAGATTAACCGGCTCGGGGTGCTGCGCGACCGCGAAGTGCGCGTAAAGACAAGGACCGGCGACCTCCGGACGGTAGTCATATCGGCGGAATCGATTCAGCTGGGCGATGCGCGGTGCCTGCTGATGCTTGTCAACGATATAACCGACAGGCTGCGGTTCGAGGAAAACCTCCGCCGGAGCGAGCGGCAGTACCGCCTCCTGGCTGACAACATGTTCGACCTGGTGGGGATGTGCGATATCAGGGGCATTTTCACCTACGTCAGCCCCTCCTACCGGATGGTGCTCGGATATTCGGAAAAAGAGCTGCTCGGCAAACCCGCCTATTCCCTGGTGCACCCCGATGATCTGCAGGGAGTAGTGGAGGTGATGAAGAAGGGCGTTAAAAGCCGGAGCAAGGTCGACGCGGTATACCGGATGATCCACAGGGACGGCCGTGTCCTCTGGTTCGAATCGAACGGCAAGGTGGTTGCCGGAGACAACGGCACCGTGATGGGCGCCGTCTTTTCGTCGAGGGAGATATCCGACCGGAAGGTCATCGAAGACAGTCTCCGCATGGCCCACCGCCAGCTCGGGGAAATAATCGATTTTCTTCCCGACGCCACCTTCGTCATAGACCGGGACAACAGGGTCATCGCCTGGAACAGGGCCATGGAAAAGATGACCGGCGTCCCCAAGCATGCCATGCTCGGGAAGGGGGATTACGAGTACGCCATACCGTTTTTCGGGGAACGGCGGCCCATCCTGATCGATATCCTGGGCGAGGATGTGTCCCGCTACCGGGAGCAGTACCTTACCTTTATGAAGGACGGGGACACCGTCATGGCAGAGTCGTACATACCGTCGTTGCCCTTCACCATGAAAGAGACCTATCTGTGGGGCAAGGCGTCGCCCCTCTATGACGGGGAAGGCGCCGTCATCGGCGCCATCCAGGTTATCCGCGATATCACGGAAATCAAGCGCATCGAGATGGCCCTCCGCGAGAGCGAGGAAAAATTCCGCCATCTCTTCGAACAGTCCGCCGACGCGCAGCTCCTTATCGACGACAGGCGGATCATAGACTGCAACATGGCGGCGGTAAACCTCTTCAGCGCCGGCAGCAAGGATCTGCTTCTGGGAAAGACCCCCCACGAGCTTTCGCCCGAACTGTTACCCGACGGCACACCGACCGAAACGCGGATGAACGAGATCATGAAATTCGTGTACGAGATGGACAGCCTCAGCTTCGAGTGGGTCCATCTCTGCCTCGACGGCCGCCAGGCGCCGGTTGACATTACCTTCACGGTCGTTCCCATCGGCGGAAAGCTCATGATACATGCGGTGCTGAAGGACATCACGCTGCGCAAGCTTGCCCAGGAGGCGCTCCGGAAGAGCGAGGAGCGGTATCGGGTGCTCGTGGAGACGATGAGTGACGGTCTCGTCATGGGCGACGGCGCCGGCACGGTGACCTTCGTCAACGACCGGTTCTGCGAGATGGTCGGCGCCGCCAAGGACGATATCATCGGCAGCTCGATAATCAATCTCCTCTCCGAGGACGACCGGGAGAATTTCATGGAGCGCGTGCGCGGCAAAAACATCATGCGGAAAGGCCCCTTCGAGATCAAGCTGAAGTCAATGTCCGGGGGGGATACTCACGCCATCGTGTCTCCGCGCCCGATCGCTGACGAGCGGAACCGCCTGGCGGGGATCGTGGCCGTCTTCACGGACATCACCGAGCGCAAGTATCTCGAGCGCCAGGTGCTGGAGGTGAGCATGAAGGAACAGCAGCGCATCGGCCGGGACCTTCATGACGACCTCGGACAGATACTCACGGGGACCGGTTTTCTCTGCGAGTCCCTGGTGAGGAAGCTGTCGAACAAGTCCCTCCCGGAGGCTGAGGACGCCCGCGGTGTCTTTTCCCTCATCAACGAGGCCAAGGACCATACCAGGCTGCTTTCGCGGGGCCTCTCCCCGGTGGAGATCGATTCAGGCGGCATCATTGCCGCCCTGGAGCGGTTTGCCCATACCGTGGAAAGCATTTACTCGGTGTCCTTCAGCCTCGACTGCGACCCGGCCGTCACTATCAACGACAGCATGGTTGAAACGCAGTTCCACTATATCGTGCAGGAATCGGTGACCAACGCCATCAAGCATGGCAGGGCCACCGGCATCACGGTGTCCCTCAAGAGATTGCGGGGCAAGATACATCTTGCTATACGCGACAACGGGACGGGCATCCCGGCCGAGGTCGACACCACCAAGGGCATGGGCCTCAGGATCATGCAGTACCGGGCCAATGCGATCGGCGCTTCGATAACAATAGCCAAGAACAGGGGCCCCGGGACCACGGTCACCTGCATGTGGAGATGATTTTTCAGCACCATAAAAATATTGACAGGCCCGTTGCCCGCGATATATTTTCCCTTAAAGGACAGGTTGATGGCAAAGAGCAAGGTATTAATAGTAGATGATCATCCCGTGGTGCGGCAGGGGCTGGCCGCTTTCATAAACGGCGAGGAGGATTTTATAGTCTGCGGCGACGCGGAGGACGCCGATGGCGCGATTCGCTCCATAAACGAGCTCAAGCCGGACATCATCATCGCTGACCTCTCCCTCAAGGGAACCGGCGGGATTGAACTGACGGCGGCGATCAAATCGCGCTTCAACATTCCTGTTCTCATACTCTCGATGCATGACGAGAATTTTTACGCGGAACGGGCCATCCGGGCCGGGGCGCGGGGCTATGTCATGAAAAAGGAGTCCATGGAGGTCGTCATCAGGGCCCTCCGCGATATCCTCGCCGGCAGGATCTACGTAAGCGAAGAGCTGAAGGAAAGGCTCCTCGGCAGGCTCCTCACAACGCCGGACGTGAGGCAGTCGCCCCTTGAAAGCCTGACGAACAGGGAGATGGACGTGTTCCAGCTGATCGGCAGGGGGCTTTCTAACAGGCATATCGCGCAGGAGCTGTCCCTGAGCGTCAAGACAATCGAAACCTACCGTTCGCGCATAATTGAAAAACTGAAGCTGAAGGACTCGGGAGAGCTGGTGCAGTTCGCGATCCAGTGGAACCAGGGATGCGGCACCTCTGAACAATAGATGGTTTGCCTAGGACCGTATTCGCCCGCCATAGGGGGATTCCCCTACAGTTATTTTCGTGTTTTTTCCCTCATTCAAATAACTTAATCAGGGATTGCAATTAATACAGGGTGTGCTGTATATTATAGGAGTTAACGGTCTCAATAATATGCTTATTGTAAATGGAGGTTTTACTTTCAGTAACAGTAATGCTTAAGAGACAGAATGTTATCCTGCTCTCTACAGTATACGGCACAATAAACTACACCTTGAAACAGAAGTGGATGAATGTGTTACCCAAACAACAATGTTTCATATCCCCCCCCATTTTTCTCCATGCCGTCAACTGTAGATGAGCAGTTTCTTTTTTACCTGAACTGCTCATCCTAGATAAAATCCATCAGTTTCTTGAATTCTTCTTCTTTCATGTTAAAGCTTTGCTTTTCAGACGGGAACGCGCCGGTCCTCACTTCGTTCACGTAATTCTGGATCCCCCGGAGGGACGCGGAGTAAAGGTCCTCGTAGATTTTCACGAATTTCGGGGTGAAACGCTTGAAGAGGCCCAGCATGTCGTTCAGGACCAGGACCTGGCCGTCGCAGAAAGCGCCGGCGCCTATGCCGATGGCGGGTATTCTCAGCTTTTCTGATATGATTTTGGCTATCTGCCAGGGCACGCACTCCAGGACAATGCTGAAGCAGCCGGCGGCTTCGAGGGACGTTGCCTGATCAATAAGCCGCTTTGCCGTGTCAAAATCCTTTCCCTGGACAATGGAGCTCCCCAGCTTGTCGGCGGTCTGGGGCGTGAAGCCGATGTGACCCATCACGGGGACCCCGCTCTGTATGATTTTTTTTGTCGCGTCAAGGGCATGGTCAAACCATTCCAGCTTCACCCCCTGGCATCCCCCTTCGTTGACAAAACGGCGCGCGCTTGCCACGGCGTCTTCGGGATTTACCTGGTAGGAGCAGTACGGCATATCGCCCACCACCATGGCGCGCTCCGACCCTTTTGCCACGGCCTTGCTGTGGTTGATCATTTCATCGAGGCTTATTTCGGTCGTGCTCTCCATGCCGAGGACGACATTGGCCATGGAGTCGCCCACCAGGATAATGTCGACTCCCGCGGCGTCCAGTATCGGCGAAAAGGAAAAATCATAGGCGGTGAGCATGGCGATTTTTTCTTTTTTCGTTTTCATTTCCAGTATTGATTCAGCGGAGAGTCTCATGATTACCTCGATTTTTGGATATAAAGAGCCCGGATAGCTGGAAAGTACGGTTTCCGCCATGTTTCGTCAATATTTTTTCACCGACGTGTATACTCCGGCTTACACGATTACTCTGACACCGATTGTTATCGCCCTTGTTGCCCCATGCCTGTCCCGGTTATCGGTTATAGCGGTTGGAAGATGGAGAAGATCGTTATCGGTAGTCATCATCTCTTTATTATAAAAATAAATATTAACAAAAAAATTGTAATGATTATTTTATCGTAAAAATTCAAAAATTTCAAAAAAATTTGCCCTATAGTCAAAAATCATTAATAATTAACTGTATTATTTAATAAATGTCGTTAATTATCAATAAATGTCAGCTATCGCCCTCAACATCGTCACCAAAGGTGGCGAAAGTTCGAATAGGGACACGTGTCCCTACTCTTTACTCTACGAGATCTTTGAAAACTTTTTCAAACTGGAAAGGCAAATCTCTTTGGAGAATTCCAGTCTTGTATTAGCCCAAATACAAGCCTGGAATGTCTCAACCCGGCTGTTGCGTAAGGCTTCAGCCACGTTACTGGTGTATTCATTCAGTTCCGGCCGCCCACCGGAGGCTGAATGGCATGGAAGCCAGAATACTTTTCTCAACAAAGGAGTGTAAAATGATAATCAATCACAACATGAATGCGATCAATGCCAACCGGGTCCTCAAGTTCAACGAATGGGAGATAGGCAAGAGCATGGAAAAGCTCTCATCGGGGATGAGGATAAACAGGGCGGGCGATGACGCGTCCGGGCTGGCCGTATCCGAAAAGATGCGGACCCAGATCCAGGGGCTGCGGCAGGCTGAGAGGAACACCGAGGACGGTATGTCGTTCATACAGACCGCCGAGGGATACCTCAACCAAACTGCCGCCATCATCCAGCGCGTCAGGGTCCTGGCCGTACAGGCTGCCAACGGTATTTATTCCAATGAAGACCGTCAGCTTATACAGGTCGAGGTTTCCGCCCTGGTCGACGAGGTTGACCGGATTGCATCTCAGGCAGAGTTCAACAAGTTTAAAGTACTGACTGGAGATTTTTCCAGGACCAATCCCAAGGCGAGCATGTGGTTTCAGCTCGGGGCCAACAAGGATCAGCGTGAGCGCGTGTACATAGGGACTATGACCGCCCAGGCCTTGAAGTTCCGCGACGGCTCAGGCAAGATCGCTGTTTCTCTTTCCGCCCCCGGCGGAGCCAATGACACCATCGGGATTATGGATGCTGCACTGCAGAGGCTTGGCAAGCAACGGGCCGATCTCGGCGCCTATTTCAACAGGCTCGAGATGACCGCGAAGGGGCTCATGGTTGCGTATGAAAATACGCAGGCATCGGAATCGCGGATCCGCGACGCCGACATGGCCGAGGAAATGGTGGGTTTCTCGAAAAACCAGATCCTCGTTCATACCGGTTCTGCCATGCTCGCTCAGGCGAACATCCAGGGTCAATCAGTAATGAAATTGCTTGGTTCCTAACGGTGCCAGGCTGCATCTCGAGAGTAAAGATACATAGGTTCTTTGAAAATTCAGCGCGATTCTCACCCCTCCCGGTGAGGCCCGACTGTCCTGCACCCGGCTGTTTCGGCAGCCCGTGATGCGGGGAGGGCATCACCGGCTGCCGGAATTTCCGGGGCCGGTGTTGTCATGATAATGGGCAGTCAGGGCATCACGCCAAGGAGTCAACCTTCGGACCGCGGGGCGGTCCCGGGCGCGCCATGATGGGGCGCCTGAAAAACACGGGTTCCGGACAGAGACAGGACCGGGCCCGGACCATAACAAGGGAGGGAACCTATGAGAATCAATCACAACATGAGTGCCATTTTCGCTAGCAGGCACCTGTCGGAGGTGGAGAACAGACTGGACAAGAGCATCGAAAAGCTCTCATCCGGCGAGCGGATCAACACTGCCGGCGATGACGCCACGGGTTTGGCCGTGTCCGAAAAGATGCGGACCCAGATCAACGGCCTGGTCCAGGCTGAGAAGAACGCCCAGAACGGGCTTTCTTTTATCCAGGTCGCCGAGGGGTCATACCAGCAGATCAACGAGATCATGCAGCGGATAAGGGTCCTGTCGGTCCAGTCGGCCAATGGAATTTATTCCAGGGACGATCGCGTTCAGATACAGGTTGAGGTATCTCAGCTTATTGACGAAGTCGACCGTATCGCCTCTTCCGCAGAGTTCAACAGGATGAAGATGCTCCGGGGAGAATATGCAAAGAACAGCAAAGCCGGCAGCATGTTTTTCCATGTTGGCGCAAATCAGGACCAGCGTGTCAGGGTGTATATCGCCACTGTAAGCTCGAAAGCCTTCAACCTGGTAAATGAGGGGAGCAAGCGGACAGTTTCAACGGTGGCCGGCGCGAACGCGATGATAGGGTATGTCGATTCGGCCTTAGACAGGCTGAACCGGCAACGGGCAGACCTTGGAGCGTATTACAACCGGCTCGAAAATACGGTAAAAGCCCTGACCCAGACATATGAGAACATGATGTCAGCCGATTCACGTCTGCGTGACGCGGACATGGCAGCTGAAATGGTTGAATTCACAAAGGACCGCATTCTCGTTCAAACAGGCGCGGCGATGCTGGCTCAGGCCAACACCAAGCCGAAGCTGATCATGAAACTGTTTGAATGAGGATTAACTTTAAACGGGGTGTCCCGGCAGTGCGGATGTCCCCGGTCCCTCTCCGGCGCCGGCACGGGTAGCGCTGCCCAGGCCGGAAGCCGGTGAGGGGGCTTTTTTAAAAGGGAGGTTGGGAGAGTTTCTCCCGTTAACATGGAGGTTAACTATGTATGTCAAGAATGTAAACTATGATTCGGTGGACCCGGGCGGGACTTTCGCCCGGAAGGCGGAGCCGTCGCCGGAACAGACCGGCATGGCCCAGACCCAGCAGGCGCAGAAGGTCCAGCCGCAGACCGTCCAGCGCGAGCCGAGCCGGCAGGAGGTTGCCGAGATCGTCGACCGCCTGAACAAGGGCGTCCGGGAGATACACGAGCGCATGTCCTTCTCGTACCATGAGAAGACACAGCGTATCATTGTCAAGGTTACGAACAATGATACCAACGAGGTAGTGCGGGAAATCCCGTCAAAAGAAGCGATAAAGCTCCTTGAGCACATTCAGGATTTTCTCGGCATGCTCGTTGATGAATCGCGATAGCTGATATCGCGGCTCGGCAGTGTAGGAAAAAAATATCGTTTTTTGCGAAGGGGACAGGAATGCCCTCACAAGATACCTATGTGCTTTTTCAATTATCAACCTTCCTGTTATTGTCCATTATATAATTCATAATAGCATACCGAAAACATTTTCTCAATAGAATATGTAATTATTATTATAATTGATAATATAAATTTGAATATAATGGAAACCTTTTACTCTGACCCCATATTTTAATGTAATTTCCCGATTGTTATCGGTCTGGGTTGAATTATGACAATGTCCACTGTATTGAGACAGGATGCCGAAATCCCGATAGCGCCAGGAAGGCGCGTTATCGAGACCCTGACCCCCATTTTTCATCAGAACCGGGATTTACTCTGACCCCCATCCCAAAAAGCAAAAAATTGCATTTTTTTTATTATAAAACATTATCCTCTTATTAAATTCCAATATTATGTCGATAACAATGATGTAGGATACCTATGTTAGAACAGTGCCAAAATAAGCAAGGGAGGGCTTGCATATGCCGGTATCAATGAGTGGAATGGCGTCAGGCATGGATACCGACGCCATTGTCGACAAGCTGGTCAATGTTGAAGCCAGGCCGATAAAACAGCTTGAAATCCGCAAGAAAAACCATAATGCCCGCAAGGACGCGCTCAAGTCCCTGAGCAGGCTGCTCAATGATGTGAACAGCGCCGCAAAGGACCTGTACGGTTTCAGGACATCCTTTAACGATAAAAACGCTGTTTCCTCCGACAACTCAGTCATTGAGGCCAAGGCCTCCATGCAGGCCGACAAGGGCGTCAGAAAGATAAAGGTAAACCAGATAGCCACCTCGCACAAGGTGTCCACCGACCCGGTGCCGGAGAAGGAAACGCTGCCGGCGGGGAAATTCACCATCGAGGTGGACGGCTCGAAGCAAACCATCACCTTTAAAGGCGGCACCCTGAAAAACCTGGGGGACAAGCTGGATGAAGCGGCTTCGGACCTTGTCTCGACATCGTACATCCGCAAGGACGGCGACACCTATATCCTCACCATCCAGTCGAAGAAGACGGGCGAGAAGGGAGAGATAAAGCTTTCAGGCGACCGTGAGCTCCTCGATAAAATCGGGCTCACCGGCGGACAGGCCGGAGCGCAGAAGAACGAGATCGCCGTGTCCTTCGATTCGAGGTATTTCACCTCCTACATGGGTGAGAAAAGACCAGAAGCTGAAAACGGGAGCGTCAGTGTGAAGGATGGCGGCAGGTCGGTGTCGGTTCGCGGGGCCCTGTGGCGCGAGTACGCCCTGCCGGTTGAAATGGCGGTGAAGGGCGATACGACCCTTGAATTCGATCTTTCCTACCGGGACCAGGAGAGCGGCGACGACGGGAGCGTTCCGAAACGCCTCAGGGTGGGGCCGAAGGAGAAGGTCAACATCAAGGGCATTATTCTTGAAAGCTATAATGTCGAGCGAAAGCGCGAGGGTAAGAAGGAGGACCTGAAGGGCCTTGACAGCCTGATGGGAATCGGCATCGTCGCGAATGAAAACGGGAAACGCGTGGAAAAGGTCTATTCCCTCGGAAGGGACCTGAAGGGCCCCCAGACCATAGCGGCGGGCAGGGATCTGAAGGGCGGGAAGATCAACAAGATCATACTCTACTGCAACCGCGGGACCATGGAGCTGTCCGGCCTGCGCCTTGCCACGCCGGCCGACCGGAAGCCGGGTTACGCGATGAAGAACGTCATTGCCCCCGCGCAGGACGCCAAAATCACGGTCGACGGCATCGAGATAACCAGGGACCGCAACGATGGACTCACCGACGTCATCAAGGGGGTTACCCTGACGGTGAAGCGGCCCTCCCAGCATGAGGTCGACCTGAACGTGGAGCACAGCATCGATACATCCGTCGACAAGATAAAGAAATTCGTCGACGCCTACAACAAGTACCTGGACATGCACAGGGACCTGACCAAGGCGGTCATGTCGCAGAAGCCGGGGGATTACGACAAGAACTTCTCGCAGCAGGGGCTCTTCATGGGCGACATGACCCTGATGAGGCTGCAGGGCACGCTGCAAGTGGCCGTGACCAGCGCCTATCCCAACAGCGCCGACAAACCGATCAGGATGTTCGCGGAAATGGGCGTTTCGACCGGATCGATCAACGCCGAGTGGGAATCGATCAAGTCGGGCAAGCTCGTCGTCGACGAGGCGCTTCTGAAGAAGACCATACTGGAGAATCCCGAGGGGGTGACCCAGTTTTTCGGCTCGGATGCCGACGGGGACAACAAGGCCGATAACGGCATGGCCTTCAGGGTCGTGGCCATGCTGAAGCCCTATGTTTCGCCCGGCAAGAACATCATTGCCGCGAAAATCGACATGGAAGACAGCGGGATCAAGATGGCCGACGAGAGCATAAAGGCCAAAGAGGACCACCTGAAGAAATACGAAGAGAAGCTGAAGAGAAAGTTCGCCGCCATGGAGCAGGCGATATCCCAGACCAACGCCCAGAGGCAATGGATGAAGAACCAGATGGGCGGCGGTTCCGACGACAAGGAAAAATAACAGAAGCAAGAGGTGCGACGTGCAGGTACTGATAAACGATTGCCCGGTTGATTTCGAGCTGCAGCAGGATAAGAAGATATCCGACGTCATCAATTCGGTCTCCGAATGGACGCGTGACCGCGATCTCGTGTTCTACGAGCTGTACATCGATGACGATTATTATCCGATCGACGGGGCGCCCGACGCCAGCCTGGCCGATATCAAGGTGATCAACTGCATCGTGCAGTCCAAGGCGGACATCGTGTTCTCCTCCGTGGACGAGGCCACCCGCTACTGCGATCGGGTGACGGCATTCATGGAGCGCACGGCGGAGACGGGGGAGTTCGGCCGGGGCGATATCGACGACCTGATGACCGGCATCTCGTGGCTCATGGAGGTGCTTGCCAGGGTGACCGGCCTCCTCGGCATCGCCTACGGCAGGCTGAAATTCAAGGACTCCGACCTCGACCATTACGTCCATGTCATCGAAGGGTTCAGGGACAGCCTGGCGGCTGCCGGGGCCGACGTGAAGGAAGTCGCAGGCGCGAACCGGGGCATTTTCGGCGATATCCGGCATATCTTCAGGATGCTCCTTCTCAGCGACGAGATGCGGTCCCTCATAGTGCAGAGCATCGATTCCCCCGATGTGCTTATCGCATCGGTCAGGCAGACGAGGGAGGAGCTTCCCCAACAGCTTGCGAGCGTGCAGGCGGCCGCCATTGCCTACCAGATGGGGAAGGACGCGGAGGGGTCCGAGCGCCTGAAGGCTTTTGTCGATTTCGTGTACCGCTATACCAGGACCTGTTACCAGCTGGTGCCGATGTTCCGCGTCGACCTCGCTGAAATAGCAGTCGGCGGGGTAAGCCTGGAGCAGAAGAACCGCGACGTGCGGAACCTGCTTCATGAAATCATCAGCGTCATGGAAAACAACGACATCATCAGCCTCTCCGATATCCTTGAATACGAGATTAAACCCGCCCTGGAAAATCTCGGGGAATACATGGAACAACTGCTGGAAAAGATAACGGTGAAGTAGTTCCCGGAACGCCGTTGAAAACGGCCCTTTCTAAAATGTCTTGATTTTTTTCCTGCCGCGTATCAACAGTAGCGCATGCGGGGCCGCCGGCCCCGCCGCAGCCGATATCCGATCATATAGGAACCGTCGCCATGGGAAAGGACAAGGACCGGAAAAAACCGTGGGGGGGCCGTTTTACCGGTTCCCTGTCGAACATCGCCGAAAAGCTGTCGGCGTCGATCAGCTATGACTCCCGCCTCTGGCGCCAGGACATCCGCGGATCGCAGGCCCACGCGAAGATGCTCAACCGAATCGGCATCCTGTCCGACGGGGAGCTGGCCGACATTCTGAAGGGTCTTGACCGGATAGGAAAAGAGATCGAAGCAGGGGCTTTCGCCTTCAAGGAGTCCCTCGAGGACATCCACATGAACATAGAGACCGTCCTCACGGAGCGTATCGGCGATGCCGGCAGAAAGCTCCACACGGCCCGGTCGCGCAACGACCAGGTGTCCCTGGACATGCGCCTCTATATCCGCGATGAGGCGGCAGAGATCCGGGCGCTCCTCACCGGCCTCGTCAATCTCCTCGTCGGGACCGCCGAGAAGAATATCGACGTGATCATGCCCGGATACACCCACCTCCAGGTGGCCCAGCCGGTGCGCTTCAGCCAGCACCTCCTCGCCTACGCCTGGGGGTTCCTGCGCGACGCGGAGCGCCTCGACGCCGCGGTCCGCGCCTCTTCTAAACTCCCCCTCGGGTCCGGCGCCCTGGCGGGGGTTAATTACCCTGTGGACCGCGAGTTCGTGCGCAATGAACTGGGCTTCGATGAAATCGTCCCCAATACCATGGACGCCGTGAGCGACCGTGACTTCATATTCGATTTCTGCTATTTCGCGGCGGTCTGTGCCGTGCGTCTTTCCCGCTTCTGCGAGGAGCTGGTCCTCTGGTCAACATCGGAGTTCGGGTTCATCCGCCTGGGGGACGGGGTCACCACCGGCTCTTCCATCATGCCCCAGAAGCGCAATCCCGACATTGCCGAGCTCATCAGGGGGAAATCGGGGAGGAGCATCGGGAACCTCGTGTCGCTCCTCACCCTGCTCAAGGGGCTCCCCATGACCTACAACCGCGATCTCCAGGAGGACAAAGAGCGCCTCTTCGATTCCATGGACACCATCAGGCTCGCCCTGGCCGGCATGGTGGAGATGATCTCGACCATGACCGTGAAGGACGGCCGGATGAGACAGGCCGTGTACAGCAACTTCTCCACCGCCACTGACCTGGCCGATTACCTGGTGCGCAAGGGGGTCCCGTTCCGCAGGGCCCATGAGATCGTCGGCACCATCGTCAGGACCTGCGAGGAGCAGGGGACGGATTTTTTCGCCATGGGGGCCGCGGATTTCAGGAAATTTGCCCCGGAGTTCGGCGATGACATCGCCGATATCGTCAACCCCGAGACCAGCGTGGAGCGCAAGGTCTCGGCCGGCAGTACGGCAAAAAAAGAGGTGCTGGCGCAGATAGAGTCGATCAGGAAGAAGATATAGACCCCTCTGTCCCCCTGCGGGGGTGGGGCATTATTATCCTTGACAACTCCCCCGCTATCCATAAAAACTATCCCTTAATCAAAATTTCTGTGGACAGGATCGGCGCCAAGGACCGACGATGGCCGCAACCAGATTATCGGCAGGATACGGAAATGAACATGCAAGATAAGACACGAGCCCAGCTTGATTGGAAAAACCTACCCTTCGGTTACGAAAAAACCGATTACAACGTCCGCTATTACTACAAGGACGGCACGTGGTCGGCCGGAGAGCTGGTATCCGACGAAATAATACCCCTTCACATGGCGGCCCCGTGCCTTCATTACGGCCAGGAGGCCTTCGAGGGCCTCAAGGCCTTCGAGACGAAAGACGGCAGGGCGGTGGTGTTCCGGCCCATCGAGAACGCGCACCGGCTGCAGAAGAGCTGCAGGCGCATATTCATCCCCGAGATACCGGACGATATGTTCATGGACGCGGTCCAGAAGGTCGTCGCGGCGAACAGGAGGTTCCTGCCGCCCTACGGCACCGGCGCCAGCATGTACCTGCGTCCCCTGGCGATCGGGATCGGCGCCCGCGTCGGCCTGGGCCCGGCATCGGAATATATCTTCATCATGTTCGCCACGCCGGTGGGCCCCTACTACAAGGGCGGGTTCAAGCCGGTAAAGGCCCTGGTGGTCGAGCAGTTTGACCGGGCGGCTCCCCAGGGAGTGGGGGACTGCAAGGTGGGCGGCAACTACGCCGCAGGCCTCGCCGGCGGCGAGTACGGCCATGATCACGGGTATCCGGTGGTGCTCTACCTCGATTCCAAGGAGCACCGCTACATTGACGAGTTCAGCACTTCGAACTTCATCGGCATCAAGGACAACACCTATGTAACGCCGAAATCGGGCAGCATCCTGCCGAGTATCACCAACGACAGCCTCTCCATCATCGCCCAGGACATGGGGATGATCGTTGAGCGGAGGCCCGTCGAGGCGTCCGAGCTGGAGAGCTTCGACGAGGTCGGCGCCGTGGGCACCGCGGCCGTCATCACCCCGGTTAACCTGATAAGGTTCCGCGACCGCAACTACACCTTCGGGAACGGTGACGAGCCAGGCCCGGTGGTCAAGAAGCTCTATGACCGACTGACGAAGATCCAGACAGGCGATTACGAAGACAAGTTCGGCTGGCTCTACGAGGTGAAGTAGGCGCCGGTATCCCGGCGCCCGGTATCACCGCCCGGAATCACTGTTTCCGCAGGTTTTTCATGAGCACGTCCATCAGGACGTCCTGCCCGGCCCTGTTCAGGTGGACGGGGTCAATGGCGTAATCGGGGTTCAGGCCGTCGTTTTTCAGAAGATGGGGATACACATCAACATAGGTCACGCCCGTTTTTTCGCAGATGCTCCTGAGGCGGGCGTTCAGTTCCATTAGGGTCGAGTTCTTGACGAATACGGCGGGGGCCACCGGCAGGTTGCTTATGCAGTACACGCTGCCCGTCACGGTCTTGTAATACCTGAACAGCTCATCGTAATTGCGGTCCGTGTCTGCGGGGGGCACCCTGGCGATAAGGTCATTTCCGCCGACAAGGACAACGATAACGGCCGGTTTGAGAAGGGAAACCTTATCCCTGCGCTGCAGCAATGCCCTTGTCGTGCTGCCCCGGTAGCCGTAGTTGCAGGCGGGTCCGGTCAGGTATTCCTGGACGCTGATAAGCTCGACGTTGCTGTCGCCCTCGAAGAGGGTACAGCCGGCAATGCACGATTTTTTATTTGTTTCCTGCAGCTTCTTTACATGGTCGGTAAATATTCGGTACTTCGATTGCCGCGCCGCGCAGCCCGCGAGGAAGGCCGCCATGAGGATCGGAAGGGTCAGAACGTGGATTTTTTTTACCGCCGCCATGTTCAGGATCATGGATGGATTTGTCCTTGTCGGTTATTTGCGCCGTGAAAGAAAGTGACGGCGCCGTGTGATCGTATGAAAGACAGGTTTTCGCGGGGTGTCAACAAGAAATTCCGGCGGTCACATGCCATAAGAAAAGAGCACATGGGTGCTCTCTTCATGCCGGTGAAAAGGCTGGATCACGTTTCTGCGGCCGAACCGTGACGGTGCCCTGCTATGATGACGTGACCCGTTCCGCCTGGATCGCGAGGTACTTGACCAGGGTCTGCTCGGTTATCGCCCCCATGGTGACGAGGATGATCCCGATCAATCCGCCTTCCTTTTTCTGGATTTCTATGGCTTTATCCAGCTGTTCCTTCGATATTTCCTTGTTTTCAAGCAGTATCTCACCCAGTAATGGTCTCGCCATGATGATCCTCCCGGTATTAATGTGGCAACATGATGTCGTGCCCTGATAATTCTACAGCAACAATCGCCTGATGGCGTCCTTCCAGATCGTGATCTGATGTTCCCGCTCCGCCTTGCTCATGCCGGGAATGTATTTTGAAGAAATCCTGTTGTTCTTCGCTATCTCGCTGATGGTGCCGTATACGCCGCCGGTTATGCCGGCCAGGTAGGCAGCGCCCAGGGCCGTGGACTCGGTGATTTCCGGAAGGAGCACCGGGATGTTCAGGATGTCCGCCTGGAACTGCATCAGGAAGCTGTTTTTGGTGGCCCCGCCGTCGACCCGGAGCTCCGGGATGGCCGTGCCGGTATCGTCCTGCATCGCCTCGACCAGGTCCCGCGACTGGAGCGCTATGGCCTTGAGGGCCGCCATGACTATTTCTTCACGGGTCGTGTCCCGGGTCAATCCGAAAATGGCCCCCCGGGCATCCATGTTCCAGTGGGGGGCGCCCAGGCCCACGAAAGCGGGGACCATGACGACCCTGCTTTCCTTGGCAACCGATCTTGCCATCTCCTCGGAATCGGCGCTGACGGCAAAGAACTTCAGGTAGTCCCGGAGCCACTGGACCACGGCGCCGCCGATGAAGACCGATCCCTCCAGGGCGTACACCGGGTTGCCGGAGTCGTCGCAGGAGAGGGTGGTGAGAAGGCCGTTCCGGGAAATGGTGAACGTGCCGCCGTTGTTCATCAGCATGAAGCAGCCGGTGCCGTAGGTGTTCTTGGAACTCCCCACGGTGACGCAGTTCTGGCCAACCATGGCGGCCTGCTGGTCGCCGGCGATGCCGCCGATGACGATCCCGTCGGGAAGGCCCGGCGCGTTCTTGGTGACCCCGAACCGTGCCGCAGAAGGCATGACCTCGGGGAGGATTTTTTTCGGTACGGTAAGGATGTCCAGGAGCTCCTCGGACCATTTTTTCTGGCGGATGTCGTACATCAGGGTCCGGGACGCGTTGGTATAGTCGGTGGCGTGGGAGACGCCGTCGGTAAGCTTCCACAGTATCCAGGTGTCAATGGTGCCGAAGAGGAGCTTGCCGCCTTCCGCCAGGGGCCGCGCGCCCTGCACGTTGTCCAGGAGCCACTTGACCTTGGTGCCGGAAAAGTAGGCGTCGACCACCAGGCCCGTCGTTTTACGGAACGCGTCCTCGTGGCCGGCCTGCTTCAGCTCGTTGCAGATGTCGGCCGTGCGGCGGCACTGCCACACGATGGCGCGGTGGATAGGTTTGCCGCTGGTCTTGTCCCAGAGGAGGGACGTTTCCCGCTGGTTGGTGATTCCGATGGCGATGGCGTCGGACGGATTGAGGCTTCCCCGGGAAATCGCCTGGGGTATGAGGGTGCTCACGGATTCCCATATTTCCTCGGCATCGTGTTCAACCCAGCCCGGTTTGGGGAAATGCTGGGTGAATTCCTTGTAGGCGCTCGAAATCGGAAGTCCCTGTTCGTTGAAACAGAAAACCCTGTTGCCCGTAGTGCCTAGGTCTATTGCTATGATAAATCGCGTGCCCATCCGCTGATCCTGGAAAATAATATTGTTAACCGCAGGCCGATACTACCTGTTATCAAAAAACAATGTCAATTAAAAATTAATCCCGCCCCGTACCCGCGATATAAAAATTTATATATAGGGCAAGCGCCTATGCACCGGGTGAGGGGCCGGGCTTTTTTCTTGGCGCCGTATCCGGTTTTGTCGATAAAATAATATCGACATGCCTGTTCCGCCGCTGTACGTTTAATGGGGGCGAAATCGGGCGAGGGAGCCCGCAAATTATTCGGATGACGATAACGGTAACAATCCATGCTGGATGCAATCATACAAAACAGAAGGAACGCGATCTACATCGCTGAAATCGGCCTTAACCATAACGGGAACCCGGATGTGGCGATGCGGATGATACAGGCCGCCGCGCGGGCGGGGGCCGACGCGGTGAAATTCCAGACCTTTGTGCCGGAGCTGATGAGTTCCGTGTACACGAAAGACCTGATGGATTCAGGCGTTGAACGGCAGAGGGATTCCGGCCTGGTGGACTTTTTCAAGACCTTCGTCTTTGACGGGGAGCAATACCGTGCATTGCAAAAGGCTGCCGCGGCGGAGGGTCTGATATTTTTCACCTCGGTCTTCGACACGGAGTCGCTGGAAATGATGGAAGGGCTTGATCTGCCCCTCTACAAGCTGGCTTCGTCAGAGGTGACCAATCATCCCCTCATCCGGGCGGTTGCCGTGACAGGGAAGCCGCTGATACTCTCCACCGGCATGTCGTCGGAAGAGGAAATAGACGCGGCAGTGGACCTGTACCGGAAGGCAGGCGGCACGGAACTGGTCCTGCTCCACTGCGTGTCGCTCTATCCTACACCGGCAGACCAGGTGAACCTTGCCCGTATACCGGCCCTGGCGAAGCGCTTCGGCCTGCCGGTCGGATTTTCCGATCATACCCGGGAGGCGACAGCGCCGATGCTGGCGGCAGCCGTGGGCGCGAGGATATTTGAAAAGCATTTTACTATTGACAGATTTCATGAATGTCCTGATAAAGATATATCCTGCACGCCGGAAGAGTTCGCCGGAATAATAGATTCCGTGGAACGCGCCGTGGTCATGACGGGAAGCGGCGCCGTGGCTTTCGGCAGGGAGGAGGCCGGCACGGCGCGGGGTGCCCGGCGGAGCCTCTTCGCGAGGCGCCTCATCCCGGCGGGGAAGGCCATAGACGGTGATGACCTGGTGGCCCTCAGGCCGGGCGTCGGTATCCCGCCGAGCGACCTGGCCCTGGTGGTGGGGAAACGGAGCAGGGTGGACATACCGGCCGACCATTTAATACGAAAGGAGCACCTTGCCGGTTCCTGACAAATGGCCGGCGCGAAGGCTCGGTCTCAGAACACCCCACCACCCTCCTGAAAGGGGCTTTTTAAGGCACGTTCTGGTCACATAAGTCCCCCTCCGGGGGATTGGGGCTTTCAATGAATCAGAGGAGTGTATCGTCAATGAAAATCAGAATAGCGGTAATGGCCATCATGTGCCTCTTCCTGACGCGGTGCGCCACCTATTACCATATGTTCAGCTTCACCGTGCCGAAGAGCACGTATTACACGGACCAAGAGCGGGAGCTCCTGGAAAAGACCACGAAATCGATCGAGTTCGATTACGGCTATAACGCTGACCTCGACCTGGACTACGTGTTCCCGGTAACCAGCGGCTACACCGAGTTCAAGGCCGGAGACCGGGAGCTGTCGAAGGTCCTCGATACCGTGGACAGCAGGACCCTGATCGCCTACAGCGAAAAGATATACCGCCTCAAGAAGATGACGGTCATGAGGATGGAGTACTACCGGTCGGCGGGGCAGTGGAACAATTATACGCTCATCAATAAATACCTGCTTCCGCCCATAGATTTTTATTCAAGCATGATGGAAAAACAGGCGATGAAAAGAGACAGGGACTACATGATCAATATTGAAAAGAGAAGGAAGTCCCTTGACAAGAAAACGGAATACGACATGTACCGCAAAGAATTCGAGGAAATCTGGAAAAATGACTACAACTCGTAACAGGCTGCGGCGGACGGCGGGTCCCGTCCGCGGTTTTTCGGGGGGCGCCGCCGTGCTTGCCCTGGCTGCCTGCATCATGGCATGGTCATCGTCGGTTTCTATCCCCGAGGCCCGCGCCGAGGCCTCGGTCAGCGTCCTCTGCTATCATTCATTTCTTGAAAAGAAAAAAATGGACCCCTTCAGCTTCACCGTTGACGAGCTGAATTCCCAGATACTGCAGCTTAAAAAAGAAGGATTCCGCTTCGTGTCCATCAACGATGTCATCGGCGGGAGGATAACCGGGACCAAGAACGTGCTGATAACGGTCGATGACGGCAACAAGAGCGTGTACGATGCGTACCGGAAGGTATTCAAACCCAACGGCATCAGGCCCCTCCTGGGCATTTACCCGAATATCATCATCAACAAGAAGCATTACGCCCTCACCTGGGAGCAGCTCACCGAGCTGGCGAACAGCGGGTGCGATATCGCGGCCCACGGTTACTTCCACCTGAAGATAAACAGAAAGCTCTATGACAAGAATCCGGGTTATTTCAAGAAGGAAATATTCCTGGTCAAGAAGGTCCTTGAAGAGAAGCTGAACCGGAAGATCACGGTCTTCGTGTATCCCTTCGGCCTCAGGGACGACCTCACCATCAAGACCCTGAGGGAGGCCGGCTATCGCTACGCTTTCACCATAAACAACGGGAGGATCGACATCCCCCTGGGGGCCGGCGACAGGCCCTTCGAACTGCCCCGGTACATGGTCACCAGGACCAGCTGGAAATACTGCTTCAACAGCGTCGTTCGGAACGCGCGCCATAAGACATCCTGCAAGGTGGCCGCCGTCGGCGGAGAGTCCATGGAAAAGCCCGACATGACGGCCATGGGCAGGGCCCCGTCTGTACGCCACGACCCGGCAGCGGAGCTCGCCTCCCGTCTCACGGAACGGATAGACAGGGTGGCCATGGCGGACGAAAAAACGGAAAAAAACGGAAAGCAGATCAGGGAATCTCGCACTAAAAAAAAAATCGAAAAAAAGACAGGTATAGACTCTGATCCCGCCGCGGCGAACGCGGAGAAGGCTGTTGTAAAAGAAAAAAAACCGGCGCCCGAAATGGACCGTGACGCGGCCGGGCGGGACAGGGCCAAAAGTCCGGACATTTTCCCTCCCCTGTCAAAAGGGAAAAACCTCGCGTCAGCGGAACGCAACGTCCAGAAAAGAGAAAAGTATCTGTTTCCGGACGAGGAACGCAGGAGTTCCGCGATTCGGCAGGTCCTGAAGGTTGAGAGCAATGTAAAGCGTGAATCCCCCGGCCCGGCCCGCACCGATATGTTCCCCGGGGAACATAGGCGCGCCTCCATGGTCTCTATTGACGGCCTCTCATTCGACAGGCGCGGGCCGGCCGAAATCGAAACGGGGAGCCGCAGGGAGAACCCTGCCGCCCTTGAGGCGAAAGTGTCCAAGGGAGCAAATAAACAACTGTCCGGAATGAAAGAACAGTACCGGGGCATCAACTCGAGAACCCTGCGCACGTACCGCGGCGTCCTGGGCCTTGTGAGCGGAAAAATAGAAAGGATCAAGCACGCCATCAGGAAATACGTGCTGAGCCATTTTTAAGGCCGTAAGAAAGATTTACTTTTCCATAAAAACATTGTCATATATATTTTTTATTTTATATACAAATACAGTGATGATTCATTGTGCATCAACTTCATGTATACAGGAAATTGAAATGGAACGAAATCCCGTTAAAAGCATCATTGCGGCTGTAATAACCGCTCTTCTGATGCCTGTTGTGTCCTGCACGCTGGCCGTAACGCTCCACCGGGCCGCGGCAAGCGGCGACGTGGGGGCGATATCCAGGCGCCTGGAGATGGGGGACCGCGTCAACCAGCATGACCGGTACGGTTGGACGCCGCTCCACTGGGCCGCGTATTACAGCCAGATGAACGCCGTGAAGTATTTGCTTGCAAAGGGCGCTGACCCCAACTGTGTCACCGTTGACTCCTATGGCCCCTTCACGAAAGGGACGACGCCCCTCATGCTGTGCGCGTATTACGATTACCGGGTCCTGGCCAAGGTCCTGGTTGATGCCGGGGCGAATGTTCACGCGAAGGACGATCTCGGCAATACGGCCATTACCTTTGCCGAGGTGAACAACCTGCTGGAGATGATGACCTACCTGAAAGAGGCCTCAAAGAACAGGTAATCAACAAGGCCGGATTTACGATGGCAGGGGAAATGTGATCATGAACCTCGCGCCGCCGGGACGCCCGGTCATGATGGCGCCACCGATCTGTTTCACCAGTATGCCAACGAGCTTCAGTCCGAACCCGGTCGGCTGTTCCGGGTTGACCGTTTCCGGGATGCCGATCCCGTCGTCCTCGATTACCATTGCCGCATGGCTTCCCTCTTTCAATGCCGACACGGTTATCGTCCCCTTCTCCCTTCCCGTGAAGGCGTATTTCATGGCGTTGGTGACCAGTTCGTTCGCTATGATGCCCAGGGGAAGCAGCGTTTTTACCTTCACCGGAAAATTTTCAATGCGCATGTCGATGGTCACCGCCGTGCTTATGGGAAACAGCGGTACAATCCTCTCCACCAGCGGGGTGAGATAGTGTTCGATGGACATTTCGCCGACATTCTCGGTCTGGTAGAGGGTGTCGTAGAGGACCGACATGCTCTGTATGCGGCCCCTGGCTTTCAGGAGCGCGTTGATCGTGGCCTGCTCGTTCAGTGTCCCCGCCTGCAGGGAAAGCAGGCTGATCATGGTGTTCATGTTGTTCTTGAGGCGGTGGTTCACCTCCCTGAGGAGAAGCTCCTTCTCCGCCAGGAGGGCCCGGATCCGTTCCTCGGCGCGTTTGCGTTCGGTGATATCGACGATCGTGACCATGATGTGCTTTTCCCCCGCGATGGTGATTATGAAGGCCGAGTATTCCCCTATGACGATCGACCGGTCCTTCATCCGGAATACATATTCTTTCCCGGTTTTCCCCCTTTGTCAGCAGGGCCTGCTGGACCTCCTGGCGGTCGGCGGGATTGTCCCATAAAAACAATTAAGGCGCCGTTTTATAGATGAGCTCCTTCCGCGTAAAACCCGGACCTTTTAACAAGCGTGTCGTTGATCTCGATTATTTTATAATCCTTCAGCCCCGCGATGCAGAGTGCGGCCGGGAGTGCCTGGTCTTCGACCAGGAGGATGGTCTTTTTCTTTTCGCCGTTCATGTTTAATGGTATGTCCTGATGCGACCGCGGTCCGGGATACTTCTATTTGAATGGTTTCCCGGTAATGCTGACCCCGGCAGGCGGAATGCGAATCGGTTGTGTTCCGGTGAAGCCGCTTACTTCAAGGAGTTATTGACGCCCGGGGTCCGTCCCCCGTGCGTCATTCCCGGTCCATGATTTCTTCCGTCAGCTTCATGTAGTCGTCGGCGCCGGTGCTCCCCGGCTTGTACTCGAAGATGGTCTTGCCCCAGCTGGGGGCTTCCTGGAGGGCGACGTTCTCCCTGATGAGGGTCTCGAAGAGCTTCCCCGGGAGGCGGTTCTCGGTCTCCTCGATGACTTCCCGGTTGATGGCGCGCTTGGCGTTGAACATGGTGCCGATGATGCCGGTCACGTCGATCTCCTTGTTGAGGCGCCGCTTCACCACCTGCACCGCTTCGAAGAGGTTGTACATCCCGTGAAAGGGAAGAAACTGGACCTGCAGCGGGATGAGTATCTCCTTTGAATAGGCCATGGCGTTCAGGGTCAGAATGCCCAGGGACGGCGGGCAGTCTATCAGGACAAAATCATAGCTGTTCACTTCTTCCAGGGAATCGCGGAGGAGGAACTCTTTGGCGGGGATGGGAAGGAACTCTATGTCTTTCAGGTCCTGGTTTGCCGGCAGCAGGTGGAGATCGTTCCGGTCGATCAGTATCTCATCGTAGGGCAGCTCGCCCTTCAGGACATGGAATATTGATTTTTTTATCTGTTTCGGGTTGTAGCCCAGGTGGTATGTGGCCTGCGCCTGATGGTCAAGGTCGATGATCAGGACCTTCTTCCCTTTTAGCTGGAGCGCAGCGGCGATATTGACGGTGCTCGTGGTTTTACCCACCCCCCCCTTGTTGTTGGAAATGGCGATTATTCTCATGGTTACCTCGCAATTAACCTAACGGATGGGCGGCCCATTTGTCAATGAATAAAAATCGGGGGATCCCGGCGCCTTGTCGGGCGATTGTTATATTGTGAGGCAAGCCGGTTTTATTCTTGAAATTCCCTGGAGCCGGTGTTTCCTTGATATTGGGCGGATAGTTTGATATCGAGGTAGGGCCATGTTTAAAAAAGTATTATTTCCCACGGATTTCTCGGAGAATTCCTATGCCATCATGCCGTATCTTAAAAAATTGAAGTTGTCCGGGACGAAGGAAATCGTCATCCTCCATGTCCTCGACATGAGGTACAGCGGAGTCTTCGAAACGACCCATGCAATGGGGGAGATGGGAGGACAGAACTTTGATGTGGAACTCTTTGCCGTCATGGAAAAATCGGCGGCCAGAAAGCTGGCCCTGCTGAAGAACAGGCTGGGAAAAGATTTCAAGGTGAAGACGCTCCTCGCGGAAGGCGTGCCGTTCAAAGAGATCGTCGCCTGCGCGGAAAGGGAAAAGGTGTCGCTGATCGCGATCGGGTCGCACGGTAAAAGCAATATTGAGGATATGCTCCTCGGTTCCGTCACGGAAAAGGTCGTGCGGAAATCGAAGAAGCCCTGTCTCGTGGTCAAACGGTGAAGGAGATGTCCCGCTCCTTAACGGTTGAGAAACCCGATGACCTGCTCCGCAACCAGCTCTTTTTCCAGGTCCGCGGTGATGGCGTGGTTGCTCTTCTGCAGCGGGAACATTTCCTTTTTTTGCGATGCCGCATGTGAGAAAATGTATTCCATCGAATCAGGCGGTATCACCCGGTCCTCCGTTGACTGGATGACGAGGAGATCGGCGTCGATACGGGGGAGGGCCTTCATCGCTTTCTTTATCAGCCTGAAGAGGTGCCACGACTGCCGGATCGGCGTTCCCGAGCTGTAGCATTCGTGGACGCGCCGGGCCTCCTCCGAGGCGAGTCCCTTCGTCGCATCCTCCCGCCACAAAATTTTTTTGAACAGGCCGATGAACGGCGCGAGGTAGATGCTTTTTTCCTTGATCGTGCGGGGCACCGACAGGAGGATGATTTTTTTTACCGGGAAGTCCCGGGCGAGGAGAAGGGTCAATATCCCGCCCATGGAAAGGCCCGCTATGGAAACCTCGCGGCAATGGCTCTTCAGCTCAACCAGGGCCTCCCGGGCCGCCGTCAGCCAGTCCCTGCCCGTGACGCGCGTCAGGTCCTCGATGACGGTGCCGTGGCCGGGGAGCCGCGGTATGCTGATGGAATAACCGTGCGCGGCTATTTTTTCCCCCAGGAATTTCATTTCGTGGGGGGACCCTTTAAAGCCATGGATCAGCAGCACGCCCCGTTCCTTGCTGGTGATTTTCAACACCGCCCGGGAATTTTTCATGATGGGGGATAGGGATTTCTCTTTCATGGTCGCCTGCCCGGGCCCGTTGTCATCGCTCAAAGAAGGCCCGCACGAATTCAAGGCCGAAGGCCAGCCCTGCTGTCACAATAACGGCCCATAACACAATGCCGGCGGTGATCCAGAGGAGGATCATGCCGGGCTTCGCGCTCAAAACGAGGCCGATGAGCGCCGCCTGGGGCGCCCCGGGCATCACGGGCGCAATCAGCCCCAGGCCCGGCATGCCGTATTTCTGGAAGATGGCGCCCGCCTTTCCGTTCCGGGTCTTTTCAAGCCATGCGGGGAACCTCCGCAGAAGGTAGGCCTGTATGGGCCTTCCCATGAGGAGCACCAGCAGGACCGCGGCCTCCGCCCCGGCCGCGGTGATGAGGCCGGCGGCCATAAGGTGGAATTTGAACGCCAGCGCCGCGGGGAACCCGCCCCAGAAAAAGACCGCGCTCAGGGACATAACGGAAAAAATCTGCGCCGCTGTTTTCATCGTCAGTTCTCCGAGCGTATGGTTATGCTTTTCCGTCCGGCCACGGACGACTCGCAGATAAGGTAGAGCTCTTCATTGTCATATGAATATTCCAGCGAATCGCCCGTAACGGCCACCGCGTATCCGCCGGCGCCGAAGAGGGCCTCGCGCGGCAGGAACATCCTCGTCTCCCCCTTTGAAGGGTCGTGGTCCCATTCCATGCGCACCGAAACCGCGCCGCTGTCGCTTCCCGAGAACTCGAACTTGACCGGCGTCCCGGCGGTCCTCCGGGCATAGGGGCGGACGCGGTAATTGGCCCTGAGCGCGCCGGTGTTGTCCACGATGCTGAGGTTTTCGTCGTTGAAGCCGTCGTAGCCGTCTGGCGTCCACCCGGGGGTGTAGTTCCACTGCGTGCCCGAGGCGTGGTTGGCGTCCAGCCATGCGTAGAAGAGATCCATGTATTTCGCGCCGCCCAGGGCCGTGGCGTTAACGCCGAACTCGCCCCAGAACAGGGGAACGTTCCACGCGTCGGATTTTTTCTTCTGCCTGGTGAGGGCGCCCGCCGGCGGGGTGCCGAGCCACATGTTGAGGACGATGATGCTCCCGTCGTAATAGTGGGGGGCGTAGGCGTAGTTCCCGAAGGACATCTTCGGGAGCTCCGAAGCGTTGCCCGCGCTGATCAGGGCGTGGGGGCAGAGGAACATAACAGAGTCTGGGTCGTTATTACGGATGATCTTGGCCGCGTCTTCATAGAGGACGGCGATCTCTTTCACTTCGTCCCCCCACGGCTCGTTGAGGATGTCATAGCCGAGCACCGTGGGATTGCTCCCGAAACGGGCGCTGACCGCATCCATCATTTTCAGGAACCTGGCGCGCACGCCGTATGTATCGCGGTAAAAGCGGTTCCAGCAGGTATGCATGTCGAAATCCCATATCATCTCCGCGCCCCAGACCCTGCATCTGCTGTCGTTGCACGGCTTGTCCTTTTTCACTTCGGGGGGCACGGCCCATTCGGGGAATCCCTCGCCGCATCCATGGACCTGGTAGCGGGAAAAAGCGTCCTGATGGAAGTCGATGATGACCTTGATGTCCCGTTCACCGGCCCAGGAGACCACTCTGGCTATGTAATCGAGATATTCACTGTTGTACGATCCCATGACGGGCTCAAAGGCTTCCCAGGTGAAGAGGAGCCTGATCACGTTGACGCCCCAGCCCGGCAGGGGGTCCAGCAGACTCGCTTCCTTGATGGGCATGAAATCCGGGACCTTGGCGTTCCCCGCGACATTGAGCCCACGGTAGACGACGACGCCGCCCCGTTCATCAAGAAAATATGTGCCGCTGGTCCGACCTGTTGGGCCGGCCGTGGTGGTGGACGAGTCGCATGACAGGAACAGGATCACGGCCGGGGCGAGAAAAGCCGCGGATGCGCGCATCAAACGTTTTATCATAATCTGTTCTCCCGATGTATTTTGTTTTGCCATATACAATCATATACAATAGACTTGTTGCGAAACTTAATAATTATTTAATTTTGCCTCCGCCGCCGAAGGCGGCGGAGCAGTATATATTGATTTTAAGCAGTTATGCAACAAGTCTAATATAAACAAAGATCTTTATTCTTTCTCTGTGTCCCTGCGTGTTTGCGGGGATCTTCTCGTGTTTTCTGCATATACCCGCGGGACAATCAGTCCGGACGCATGTAATAAATATTACAGGTAACACTATTAATCGACTTATCCGCTAAGGTGAGACTGTTTTTTTGTGGGATGCCAGAGCCTTTTCCTGTATTCCGTCGGGGTCAGGCCGGTAAAGGTCCTGAACATCCTGTTGAACGTGGCCTTTGAATTGAAGCCGGTATCGTAGGCTATCCGCAGCACCGTTGTGTCCCGGTATTTTTCATCGGCCATCATCTTCTGCGCGTCCCGTATCCGGAATTCGTTCACGTACATGAAGAAATTTTTATTGTACTTCTCGTTTATGATCTGGGTCAGGTGGTGCCGTTTTATCTGCAGGGCCCGGGCCACGTCCCCGATGCGGAGCTCCGGGTCTAGGTACGGTTTTTTTTCGCGCATGTAGCCGTCGAGCGCCGCGGCATACTCTTCGGCGTTCGATTCCTTCAGCCCCGACCGGTCGTATTTTCTCCTGAGCATGTTCAGGAGAAAGATCCTCCTGCTGTCGGCGTCGGTGCTGAAGCTTGAAAAGAGCAGCATGATTATGATGAAGCTGAAAAAAAGGACGTTGCGGAGCACGTTGGATATGCCGAGGCCGGTGAAAAGGGACAGGCCGGCCACCTGGGTGAGCATCATCACGCCGATGACGGCCAGCGATATCCAGAAGGGGAAGCGGATGAGCGTTGAGGAGAATATGATCACGAAGAGCGACCCGAGGGGCAGGTCGTATCCAGCGGAGTTGACGCCGATGACGTCAATTGCCACGACCGAGGCGTTAACGATGACCATCGACGCAGACACCATGGTGTACGTCGTGCGCACGTCGCCGAGGCGCCTTGAGAGGTATATGAGCGGGACGATGAGCGCCGCGGTCAGGGCCCGTATCATCCACGCGGTCACCGCTGCGTTGAAGGGGAACGCGATATAGTCGAGAACGGTGAAAAGAAGATACGCCGTCATGCCGATGAAGAGTACCCGGTTTGACACGATGAGGCGCGTGTCCGCGTGGTGGCGGATATACAGCTCTTCCAGCTCGTCGGGGAACTTCAGTAGCGGCGGGTCTTTTTCCAGCCTGGCGGCGAGATGTTGCAGGTCATGGTCTTCCATGGGGCGCGGTCGGGTCCGTGTAATGATGTCATCTGCCTTGAGTGTGCCCGGCAACCGGGGAAGTGTCAAGTTCTTTTGCCCGGTGGATTTTTCAGAGACTATTTCCGGATCCTGGAACCGAAAAACCTGAAGGATTTCTCCAGCAATTGCGCCTCTTCCTCCGTGAGGCCCGACCGCTCCACCAGCCCCCTGAAGACAATCTGCGCTTTGCCGCTTTCCCCGTCGATGCCGCACCGTTTGAAGAGGTTGCCGAATTCCGCGGCGAGGGCCTCCATGTCGGCGGCCGGCCGGCTTTCCCTGTCCCGGGGCGCGATGAAGATGCCGCACAGGATAAGGGCCGCGGCATGGGAGATGTTCAGCGACCCCGCCGGCCCCGGGACCGACGGAATTTCGGCCAGGATATGGCAGCGGCCGCGTTCCTCGCGGGAAAGGCCGTCACGCTCGCGGCCCAGGAGCAGAGCGACCCGGGACGTCGCAGCCCTGCGGGCGGCGATCGCGGAGGCTTCCCTGAAATCGATGCGGGTCTCGTCGCTCCGCGCCCTCCGGGTGGCGCCGATCACCAGGCCGCACCCGGCAAGGGCTTCATCGAGGGTGGCGACGACGCGGCGGGAATTGTAGACGCCGAGGCCGCCCATGGCGATGCGGGCGCCCCTTCCTTCGACATCCTCGATGTCGGCCGGGGACACCAGGACCAGGTCGCTGAAGCCGAAATTGGCCATCACCCGGGCTATGGACCCGACATTGATGTGCCCCATCGGCTCCATTACCACGACCCGGACGCCCGGCGCGTCGGTTTTTTCCTTCTCTTTGCCCATGGAACGGAGTATGGGACCCTGCGGTAAAATGTACAATATAATTTTCAGGCCGCTCTTCCATTGACGGGAACTGATGGGATGCGGGGCGGCGACGGGCGGTTTCGATATGCCGACCGCCTATCTGCCGCTGCTTCACGGCGATTGGACCCTGGTTCCCGAATGTAAAAAAATTTCCGGACACGACCGGGCTGAAGCTGGACCGCCTGGTGCCCCTCATGTCCGATGCCCTGGGGAAGAAATCCTTCGGCATCGTGACCCGGCGCGGCTTCGGCTGCTATTCCTGTCACCTGGGCCCGTCGGGACCGATGTTCGGGAACTGGGCGTCGGTACGCCCTTACTGTCTGTTCAGCAGGTCGAATTTATAGACGTCCCCGAGGAGGTCGAGGTATTTACGGAGCGGCTCGATGGTCATCAGGCCGTCCGCCGCTTCTATGGGTTTGTCAAGGCCCATCTGTATCCTGGCCGTGATCACTTCCAGCCGCTTGTAATCCGGCAGGCATGCCTTGACGGCGGCAAGGTATTCGGCCAGGAGGGCACGGTACCGGGGGGACATCGTTTCGCAGTATCGCTGCTTGGCGGCATCCAGCTGTTTACCGTCCTGCATCGCGCGGAGCTCCTGCTCCTTGCTGGTACGTATTTCGCCGTAGGAAGCCAGCTTTTTCCTGAGGGGCTCCAGCTCTTTTTTCTCCAGGGCATCTGCCATCCGTTCCAGGTCCTTGAATTTATTGTCGAAGCCGGCCATGCGGTTATTGATCTTTGCCAGCAGGGCCTGCTGCTCCTGCAGCAGGCCAAGGTTTTCCCTCGCACCCTTCCTCGCCTCCTGGTGTTTCTGGTCATCCTTCAATTTCTTGTCCGCGCCGGAGACGTAGGTTTCGGCCCATTCGATCCTCTCTTCCTTTGTCATGCCTTTAAGCCTCTTCGGATCGTCCGGTGACAGGCCGTATTCCCGCATCATCTTCTCGGCCATGGCCTTCTTTTCTTCCTTTGTCATCTTCTTGTTTTTTTTCTCTTTAACATCCACTCCATCCGGGAGTGTTATCATCTTTGAGGCGATGGCTTCCCTGTTCTTCTCCATGTAGGCCTTGCACTCCCTGTTCCTTTCCCGGAACTCCTTTTCCATCTTTTCGTCAAGATCACTGACTGATTTCTTAAAGGAGTTTTTTTCCTTCTCAATAATGCCGCAGCAATTACCGGGCACGGCCGGTATCTGGGCCAGGAAGGCCTCGGGAGAAGTCCCGGCGTAGGGAAAAGCGGCCGCGCAAAGGAATAGCACCGTACCTATCATTATCTTCATCGCGTATCCACCTCTGATATGAGATTTCTGTTTCACCTCTGAATGTAGTAACATCGGGCTGTTGCGTCAAGAGATATCCGATATTGTTAAAATAACTGTAATAGCGGTTGACAGACGACGTGCCGTTTCATATTTAATATGGAAATTCGCAGGAACCGGGAGCGCTCAATGAAAAAAACAGGTTTTACCATAGCTTTCATGCTTGTCCTTCTGACCGCCTGTTCCAGGTGGGACGATGCAATCACGGTGCGGACGGCCGATCTGAACTATTTCAAAGACAATTACCGCGACTGCAGGGTGACTTTCCAGGCAAATGCCCAGAAGGTCGCCGCCAGGTACGATTTTGCCGTGCGCGGCTCCATCGCGGTCCCGGGCGGCGCCGACAAAGACCTTGCCGTGGACTATGTGTATGTGCCGGCGACAAAAAGCAAGGAAAAGCTCCTGATCATCACCGCCGGCCTGCACGGCATCGAGGGTTACGCGGGGAGCGCGGTGCTGGATCTTTTTTTCAAGGAAATGTTCCCCGCCATGAACTGCGACACCACGGGGGTCATCGTGTTCCACGCCGTCAATCCCTACGGGATGAAGCATTTCTGGCGCGCCACGGAAGACAACATCGACCTTAACCGGAACTGCATGAACGACCCCAAACTCTACGGCATCACGAACAGGGGGTACGCCCGGCTGAGGGGGTTCCTCGAACCGGAGGGGAAGGCGTCGGCGGGAATCATCGCCGGCGCGGCCGTCACCCTGAAGATGATATGGTACAACCTGACGATGGGAAAAAAGGATTTCATGCGGGCGGCCCTGAGCGGACAGCACGAGTACCCGAAGGGCATATTCTACGGCGGGAAAAAGCCGGCGCCCCAGATCGCCGAGATGACGCGGATCCTCTCCTCGGTCATGCCGAAATACCGCTTCGCAGCGAACATTGACCTGCACACCGGCTACGGCAGGAGGGGATACCTTCACCTCTTCCTGACGCCGCTGGACGACAGAAAGAACAGGACCATGGAGTCGCTGTTCCCCGGGCGCCCCATCGACTGGTCGTCGGACAAGGACTTTTACCAGACCTACGGCGATTTGAACATGTTCCTGTACAACCTGGTGCCGGGCCTCCCGGTGCTGCCCCTTACCTTTGAGTACGGGACCCTTGACTCCCAGACCATCCCGGGCGGCATCAGGTCCCTGAAGACCGTCATTCTCGGGACCCAGGGCATGATGAACGGGTATGCCAGTGATGATGACCGCCGCGCCCTCGAGGCCATGACGATGGAAATGTATTACCCGCAGTCACCGGCATGGAGGTCCGAAGTCATCCGACAGTCCCGGGAGGTTTTTACCGCGTTCCTCGATCGGTGGGACCGGCTGCAGAGGAAGGATTTCTGATTCTCAAGACAGGGAAATCGGCGGTTTGATATCCGGCAGGGTGTCGCCTTCGTACAATACCTTCTCAAGAAAGAGACCGTGGGCGGGGGCGGTGAATTTCTTCGGCGTTTCCGAGTAGGAAAGGAGCATCTGTGCTATATCGCCTTCGGTGATGGCGCCGCGGCCCGCTTCCACGGTTATCCCTATTATGCGCCTTACCATTTTCCAGAGAAAATGCGAACCGACTATGCGTATGGCAATGATGTCGCCGAACTCCTCCAGCCGCACGCCTTCAATATCGACCGTCGTTGATGTCCCTTTTTTCATTCGTTTATCGGCAAAGGATGCAAAATCATGGAGGCCCCGGAAGACATTGAGGGCATGCTTCATCCGTTCGCGGTCGGGACGGTCTTCAAGGCACCAGGCGTATTTCCTGGCGATGGCGGAACGCCGTTTTGAAATGAGGTAGAGATAGCTCCGGCTCTTCGCGTGATGGCGGGCGTGGAATCGCGGCGGGGCGTTTTCCAGGGAAAGAACGGCAATGGTTTCCGGCAGGTTGCCGTTGATCCCGGCGCGGAGCGTTTCGGGTTCAACGATCCGGGACGTCTCCAGATGGGCCGTCTGTGCCAGGGCATGGACCCCGGCGTCGGTCCTCCCGGCCCCCTGGATATCCACTGTCTCCCCCAGGTACTGTTCCGCCGCCGCCTTCAGCGTCCCCTGGACGCTCTTCGCGTTTTTCTGCGCCTGCCATCCGCGGTAATTGGCGCCGTCATATTCCAGGACCATTTTATATCGGTGCATAGGTAAACCCCATGGACCCGGGGTTAAAACCCCGGGCTATATAACAAACGGTATCAGGGCCTTCCTTTTGGCCGGATAATCGGGAAATGTTTTCTTATACCACGCGTGGTGCTGGAAGGCCCGTGGCCCCAGGTTGAAGATCGTCCAGAGAAGGAAGAATATCCCTCCGACCGACCAGGTCGCGATGGTCCAGCCGAGCCAGGTTATCATTTCGCCGAGATAGTTGGGGCACGAAACGTATTCGTAGAGGCCGCCATGGGGTATCCGGTATCCCTTTTCGCCGGGGGCGCGGAGGGCGGCGAGGACATGGTCCGAATGCTTGTTAACGGCCCAGCCGGTGAAAAAAAGAAGGACGCCGATTATGAAGCGGGGGTCGGCGAGCCATGCGGCGGTATACCTCGATTCCGGTGCAAGGGTGAAGATCCAACGTCCCTGCACGTAGGAGTTGACCATGTTGAACAGGAAGGCCAGGAGGACCGTGGTGAGCGGCACGGGATTGCTTCCCCTCAAGCTGAAGGGATAGATGAAGGCGCGGTGGAAGTAGTGCGCCTGCCAGATGGCAAGGAGCAGAACGGTCGCAATTGTCGAGGGCCGGCCGCTGATAAAGAAATAGAAAAACATCATGACCGAGGCAGGCGCTTCCTGGATGATCCACCCGAACCTGTTGTTAAGCATCGGCCCCCATTTCCTGGTGGCGTATCTTCCGTAGGGCGCGGCCATGTGCTGGAGCGCGATGAATACCCCGACCCCCAGGGCCAGGAAAGTGAATAAGACGATATAATACAGCGTGAGTTCTTCCATGACGTCGTTCCTTTTAAGGCAATATGTTTGTATAGTACCGTCCTGCTTCGGGCGGGGGACCAGTGGCGTCAGCAGTTCCCCCGGTCCGCGCTATTGTGAAATAGTGCGGCACAGTGTACGGGATTTCCATGAAGCCTGTCCAGCGCTTTTTGAAGTGAAGCAACCACTGACGGGCTGACGGGCGCAGAAAACCGACGGGACGCCGCATCACTCGAAGTTCATGATCGCGTAAAGACATTTTACTTCGATGGCTCCAGCATCGTGTTTTCAACAGTGGTGCCACTATTATCCGTGGTTATCCGGAAATTGCAGGGACGGGGCGAAGGGCCGGGGAGTTTTTTGATGTGCCTATGCAACGTCAAGGAGGGCCGGGGCCCTCCTTGACGGGGGATCGCTAGATTTTTGTTACAGAGAAGTCAACGCGCCTGTTTTTCGCCTGGCCGGCGGGAGTCTTGTTGTCTGCTACGGGAACGGTGTCGCCGAAGCCTTTGGCTTTCAGCCTGTTGGACGGGGTCTTGCATACGTCCTCGATGTACTTCTTGACCGCTTCCGCGCGCTTTTCGGACAGTTTCATGTTGGCTTTGGGATCGCCGACGCTGTCGGTGTGGCCTTCGATCTGGACTTTAAAGCCCGGGGCTGCTACGATGATTTGATGAATCGCCTGGAGAACGACTTTCGATTTGACGGTGTCAATTTCGGCGCTGCCGGATTTAAAGACTATAAGACCTTTTTGCGCCTGCACGTTTTTCAGCTTTTTGGTGAGCTCTTTCATCGCAACGTCTGTCGCGTCGACGCTGGCATTTTCTTTTGCTTTGTCTTTAGCTGCGCTTTTAATTCCGCCGAGGTCAAGAGAGAAAGCGGCGGTGGCGCAGAGAACAAGCATCAGAGTTAAAGCTTTTTTCATGTGATATACATCTTTTTAATGATTTTTTTGATGAAGAAATATCAATTATTAATAACAGCGGATGTCCAATTGATAATTGGAAAAATATACAATAATAATTGAACAATTCATTATGCAAAAAAGCGTCCCGCGGGACTATCAATTATTTTTTACGGATTATGGCCAGTCAGACTGCGCTGGATGGTGAAAATTGTGCTGTTTTCTGTAGGACTTTATCCTACAGGGTAATTCCCGGAACAAGTATTCCAAAAACAGACAAATCCCTATTTACAGGGACCTTTTTATGTGCTACCTTCATACTGTCTCAAGTTTGATGAAGCGGCATATATTTCAGCAGGATGGCGCCATGAAGGGAAAGAAGATAAAAAACAGGAAAGAAGACTTGCGGGAGCAGATGGTCGAGGTTGAAGAGGAGCATGAGGAATTTGCCACCTTCATGATCGGCGAAGAAACCTACGGCGTGGACATACTGAAGGTCCGCGATATCATCGGCATTACCGATATCACCCCGGTGCCGAAGAGCCCCCATTTCGTGAAAGGGGTCATCAACCTGCGGGGCAACATCGTGCCGGTCGTCGACCTCAGGCTTAAGTTCCGGATGAAGGAGCGCGAATACAACAGCGGGACGGTCATCATTGTCGTCGAGGTGAAGGGGCGATACATCGGCATGATCGTGGATTCGGTCTCCGACGTCGTTGACATAAAGGTGGAAAGTATCCATGAAAGCCCCCACTACAGCGACAACATCAGGGAAGATTTCATCCAGAGCGTCGGCAGGAAGGATGACAAGCTTATCATCATTCTTGACGTCGACAGGATCCTCAATACCAGCGAGATCGAGAAAGGCGAATAGATACACTTTCTTAACCCCCTGTGCACAATTCCCTTCCGGCGCCCCATGACGCCGGACTCTTTTATTTATTATTAATTATATTGACATCCTGATGATGGTGGTGCAAGGTGCGTAGAGGTGCGGCATGCCGTCACGCGGCATGCCGTCACGCGGATTGATCCGGGTGATATTACGACAGGACGGCAACCCATGAATAATGTATCTGAAAAAGACCGGCAGATGGCGCAGCGCTGCGTCGAGTGCCCGGTCTGCTCACGGGCGAGAAAAAAACAGCGCGGCTTGGCCTTCTGGTTCGTCAAGAACATCGAGAACGGTCTGTGCCCGTACTGCGCGGCCTATGAAAGGGTCTACGGCAAGAAGGCCCACGAAGCCTGATTGAACCGGGACCGCCATGGCTGCATCAGATCTGTATCTCGGCCTGGATGTCGGCGGGACCCATACCGACGCGGTCCTGATCGGCGATAAGGGCATAGTATCGCATTACAAAGCGGTAACCGAACACACCAATCTGCTCCTGTCGGTCCGCAGGGCCATCGAAGAAATAACCCGGGACGTCGACAGGAAGAAAATAAGGCGGATCAACCTCAGCACCACCCTCTCGACCAACGCCATCGTCGAGGACAAGCTTGAAGATGTCTGCGTCATCATCTCCTCCGGGCCCGGCATCGACCCGGACAATTTCAGGATCGGTAAATCATTCAACCTCATCGAGGGGTCCATTGACCACCGGGGAAAGGAAGTCAAGGGCATTGACGCGAAGGCCGTCGCCGGCATCGGTTCGGACGCGGTAAAAAAGAAGATAAAGACCTTCGCCGCGGTCACCAAGTTCTCGACCAGGAACCCGGACCACGAGAACCAGATCGCGGAAAAAATAAGATCCTCGTCCGATTTCATAACCCTGGGGCACAAGCTTTCCGGGCAGCTTTCTTTTCCGCGCCGCATCGTCACCGCCTATTTCAATTCGGCGGTGTGGCGGCTGTACAATTCCTTCGCCGACGCCATAGCGGGGGGGCTGGATGAGCTGGGGATCAGCGCCGAGGTCAATGTGCTGAAGGCGGACGGCGGCACCATGCCCTTCGCCTTTTCCCGGGACATCCCCGTTGAATCGATCCTGTCGGGGCCGGCCGCCAGCGTCATGGGCATCGCCGCCCTCTGCGACATCACCCAGGACTGCGTCATGCTGGACATCGGCGGCACCACCACGGACATCGCCGTCTTCGCCGACGGCGTGCCCCTGATCGAAAACGAGGGGATTTCCCTGCAGTCGTATCCCACCCTGGTGCGGGCGCTGAAGACGAGGTCCATCGGCGTCGGCGGCGATTCCGTCATCCGCGTCAAGGGCAAGGCGATAACGGTGGGGCCGGACCGGAAGGGGCCGGCCATGGCGGCCGGCGGAAATGAGCCGACCCTGGTGGACGCCCTCAACTCCCTGAAGATCATCAGCTACATGGACACCGGCGCCTCCGCGGCCGGTATCGCCGCCATGGCGAAGAAGGCCGGCCTTTCGGCGGCGAAACTTGCCGGCGGCGCCTTTGACTGCGCCGTGGAAAGAATCAGGGAAGAGGTGCAGGCCATGATCGACGGGATCAACAACCGGCCCGTCTACACCATCCATGAGATGCTGGAAGGGAAGAAAATAATACCCCGGAAGGTTTACGTCATGGGGGGGCCCGCGAAGGCCTTCCGCGAGAAGCTGGCCGGCGCCTTCGGCGTGGAAACGGTCCTCCCGGAAAATTACGACGTCGCCAACGCCATCGGGGCCGCCCTGGCGAAGACGACCATCGAGATAGAGCTCTACGCCGACACCGGCAGGGGCGAGCTTATCATACCCAACATCGGCGTGCGCCGGAAGATCGCCTCCGCCTACACCGTGAAGGACGCTGAGCGGGACGCGAAGAAGCACCTGGCGTCCCACCTGAAGGAAGTCGGCGCCGTTTCCTCGGAGGCGGACACGGAGATCATCGAGTCGTCGTCCTTCAACATGGTTGACGGATACTACACCGCGGGCAGGGACATCAGGGTCAAATGCCAGATCAAGCCGGGCGTGATCAAGAGGCTGTCATGATAAAAGCGAAGAACAGCATGGGGCTCATCTTTTTCCCCGCCTTCGACTGGGCCATATCGCCCACCCATCCCGAGCGGGAGGAGCGGCTCCTCTACACCCAGGACCAGCTGAAGGAGGAGGGGATCTTCGACATCGACGGCCTCATGGAGTTCAAGCCGGACATCGCCACCGAAGAGGACGTGATGCGCTGCCATTTCTGCTTCCCCGACGTGGCCACGGTGACCACTGAATCGCACATGATCTCCGCCGGGGGCGCCATCAAGGCGGCGCGCATCGTCATGGACGGCACCGTGGACAAGTCCTTCGCCCTGGTGCGGCCGCCGGGGCACCACGCCATGAAATCGGTCCACGGCAACCGGGGATTCTGCAACATCAACAACGAAGCGATCATGATCGAGTATATCCGGGACCACTACGGCACCAGGAAGATAGCGGTGGTGGACACGGACTGCCATCACGGCGACGGCTCCCAGGATATCTACTGGAACGACCCGGACGTTCTCTACATATCCATACACCAGGACGGACGCACCCTCTACCCCGGCTCGGGCCACGTGAACGAGCTCGGCGGCCCCAACGCCGTCGGCAAGACCATCAACATCCCCCTGCCGCCGGAGACCTGCGACGAGGGGTTCCTCTACGCCATCGACGAGATCGTGCTCCCGATACTTTCGGACTTCAAGCCGGAGATCATCGTGAACTCAGCCGGCCAGGACAACCACTACACCGACCCCATCACCAATATGAATTTTTCCGCCCAGGGCTACGCGCTGCTCAATGAGAAGCTCAACCCGGACATCGCCGTGCTCGAGGGCGGTTACTCCATCCAGGGCGCGCTCCCCTACGTGAACCTGGGGATCATCCTGGCCATGGCGGGCGTGGACTACTCCCACGTGCGCGAGCCCGACTACAACAAGAGCTCCCTCCGCCAGGACCCGCGCATAAGCGATTATATCAAGAAGCTCAAGGACGTGGTCCTGCAGGCGTATCACAACCCGCCGGAATACGATGACCTGCCGCCCTACGGCCAGTTCATGACGAGGAAGAAAAACATCTTCTACGATACCGACGGAATACGGGAAACCCAGATCGAATCGATCATGCGGTGCAAGGAGTGCTCCGGCCTCTACAGTCTGGAGACCTATTCCACGGTCTGTTCGCTCTCCCTCGGGATCGAGTTTCCCATCGGCGCGTGCAAGTCGTGCATTAAAGAAGGGGTGAAGCTCCTGAACAGCGCGAAGAAGTCGGGGAAGTACAACACCATCCAGGTCATCGACCGGGTGAAGAAGGAATACTATCGGGCGTAACTACTGCGGCTTGAGAAGCACTGCGGGGACGCCCACACCCCGCACCTGCAAGACCCCCAATCAATAAAAAGGCGACGGTATCAAACCGTCGCCTTTTTATTATCTCATTGTACTAGCAGTTTCCTGAAAAACTCGGTTAAAGTATAGAAATTAATTGCCAAAACATGAAGTGAAAGATTAAGGAAGAGAAACGTTGCGCCGCATGTTGCGGCAAATATACATGCCCGGAAATTCAGGAGTGCCATTTATGGGCGCACAACACGTCATCCCGGATATGAGATCAGCCAGAGGAAAAGAAAGCGAGTAGAAGAAATATATTGAATATCTTTTCAAGTTGGCAGTAAGCGTTTATAATATTCTACGAATAAGAAATATTATGGTGGCAAGCAATTGAAAGAGTGGCCTTTATTTGAATCATATGAAGAAATAATTCAGATTTATTATAGAAAGGCTCATAAGTAAACAATACAGATCCAATATCAATCGTTTGATAAAGAAATCAAACAGCAAAATAGTGGTTTTTCAGGAAACTGCTATTTTGTTTCCAGATAATAATTCCACAGTCCACATGCTACTATAAACGTCTGATCGATACAATGATCTCTTTTTGTCCGAGAAACATGGTACACTATTCTCAATCGTTTTACCCCGGCAAATGCATTTTCGATTTTAACCCGTACACGACTGATGTTTTTGTTTGAGTTCTTTTGCCGTTCAGTCAA